>Ga0209638_1000144_pt1 | contig 46575 bp, 32 predicted proteins | sample BarGraNGADG00211_FD_184490 | JGI IMG/M metagenome (GOLD analysis project Ga0209638, IMG submission 184490) | Arctic peat soil microbial communities from Barrow, Alaska - Barrow Graham LP Ref core NGADG0002-211 (SPAdes) (version 2) | ecosystem: Environmental > Terrestrial > Soil > Wetlands > Peat... | reverse complement strand
CGCCCTGAAGGGGGAGCTCGTCTATCGGGACCCCGGGGCCGACGCCTACGACATCCAGCAGCGCGCGCGGGTGCTGCGTCGCCTCCGCCAGCGCGCCGCGCGGAGATCCGGAACGGGCACGCGTGCGGATCCCGCCGAAACAGGCACGCGCTCGATTCTCAGTTTGCCGGCGGCCTGCGTGATGTCAATCTGCGGGCCACCGTACGGCCATCCACTGCCAATGGTCAGATCCACGCGCAGCCCGAGTTCCCGGGCCGTGACCGCCGTGAAGCGCAGATGGTCGATGAAGGCATCCGACAGGAACGGAAGGGTCACGAGCGTGTGAGCCGGGTCGTCTAGTGCCACGGGATAAACCGGCTGGATTTCGAATCCACCGATGCCGGCGTCCTTCATGAGGCGCATCTCGCGTTCGAGGCCGGCCTTCGTGACACTCGGACCGAACCACCACCATCGCATCATGATGCGGGCGTCATCTGGAGGCGTGCGGAAGGCGCGTTCGAGATCCGCGAGCGGCGTGGCGAGGACCGTGGCGCCTGGTGACGGCGGCGTCTGGGGCTCGGACGCGGTGCTCGCGACGGAGGCGACGATGGTCAGTGATGCGAGCAGCGCGGCCAGCCAGATCGAGCGGTCGGCAGTGCGATGTCGTGTGATCACGATCCCTCTCCCGACTTGATGAGGTAGACAGGGCGTGCCGTCCAGGTTCGCACGGTCGGGTTCGCTGCCATAGGTGTTTTGTATAGCATAACTCTCGGCCGCTGTCAGATACCCGCGCCAAAACGCTCATGCTGTACGCGGCGCGACTGTGCACTTGGGGACAGACGGGACCCGCGCCCCGCTCCTACAATCGGGGCGTGTCCGCGAAGAACGCACACGCAGTCGGTGGCGGGAGTCGCCAGGTGACGCCGCCCTTCGATCGCGTGGTCCTGCTCGATATCGACAACACGCTCCTCGACAACGACGGTGTCGAGCGGGATCTGAGGCGTCACGTCGAGGAGTCCTTCGGAACCGAGTGCCAGGAGCGCTACTGGCAGATCTTCGAGCAACTGCGGGCGGAACTGGGATACGCGGACTACCTCGGCGCGTTGCAGCGCTATCGCATCGAACATCCGCGCGATCCGCACCTCATCGAGATCTCCCTGTTCCTGGTCGACTACCCGTTCGCGGACCGCCTGTACCCGGGAGCGCTCGACGTCGTCAGCCGACTCCGACGCCGCGGGATGACGGTCATCCTGTCGGATGGCGACGTAGTCTTCCAGCCGCGCAAGGTCGCCCGCTCGGGTCTCTTGGACGCCGTTGAGGGTCACGCGCTCATCTACATCCATAAGGAGCAGATGCTGGACGACGTGGAGCGTCGCTACCCGGCCAGGCACTACGTGATGGTGGACGACAAGTTGCGCATTCTGGCGTCGATGAAGACGGTGTGGGGTACACGTCTGACCACCGTGTTCGTCCGTCAAGGGCACTATGCGCGCGACCCGAGTATCCTCGCCGCGTACCCGGCTGCCGATCTCAGCATCGAGCGCATCGGCGAGCTGGCTCACGGCGATCTCACGGCGGTGCTGCCATGATCGTGAGTCCCTTGGCAGGCAAGCCGGCGACCCCAGCGATGCTGGTGAATGTGCCCGCACTCGTCACGGCCTATTACACGGAGACGCCGGATCCCTCGGTGCCGGAGCAACGCGTCGCGTTCGGCACCTCCGGACATCGTGGCTCCGCGCTGGACAAGGCGTTCAACGAAGAGCATCTCCTCGCCATTGCTCAGGCGATCTGCCTCTACCGAGCGCAACACCGGATCGATGGTCCGCTGTTCCTCGGCATGGACACGCACGCCCTGTCCGTCCCGGCCCGTGCGAGCGCGCTCGAAGTGATGGCGGCCAATGGCGTCGCGGTCATGATTGCCGACAGAGAGGAGTACACTCCGACCCCGGCCGTTTCTCACGCGATACTCACGTACAACCGCGGGCGCACGACTGGACTCGCTGACGGCGTCGTGATCACCCCTTCCCACAATCCGCCCTACGACGGCGGCTTCAAGTACAACCCTCCACACGGGGGGCCGGCGGAACCCGCGGTCACCCGGTGGATCGAGGCCAAAGCGAACGAGTTGCTCGACGCCGGTCTTCGGGGAGTGAACCGGATCCCGTACGAGAAAGCGCTTCGCGCCTCCACGACCCATCGGCACGATTACGTCACGGCCTACACGAGCGATCTCGTCAACGTGATCGACATGGACGCCATCCGTGGCGCCGGGATCACGCTGGGCGTCGATCCACTCGGGGGCGCGGGTGTCCACTACTGGGGGCCGATTGCCGAGCGCTACGGGCTGAATCTCACCGTCGTCAACGAGGCCGTCGATTCGACCTTCCGTTTCATGACGGTCGATTGGGACGGCCAGATTCGGATGGATCCCTCCTCGCCCTATGCGATGCAGCGGTTGATCGATCTGAAGGATCGTTTCGCGATCGCCGTTGCGTGTGATACGGACCACGACCGGCACGGGATTGTCACGCGCAGCGCGGGGTTGCTTCCGCCGAATCACTATCTGTCGGTGGCCATCTCCTATCTCTTCCACCATCGACCGATGTGGCGCCCAGACGCGGCGGTTGGCAAGACGGTGGTGAGCAGCCAGCTGATCGATCGCGTCACCGCGAAGCTCGGCCGGAGGCTCTACGAGGTGCCGGTCGGCTTCAAGTGGTTTGTGGATGGCTTGCTCGAGGGCTCGCTTGGCTTCGCCGGCGAAGAAAGCGCGGGTGCGTCTTTTGTGCGGTTGGATGGCAGCGTCTGGACGACGGACAAAGACGGCATCGTCGCGGCCTTGCTCGCGGCGGAGATCACCGCGCGCATGGGCCGCGATCCTGGCGAGATCTATCACGAGCTCACAAGCGAGTTCGGCGAACCTGCCTACGACCGCGTTGAGGCGCCCGCCACTCCCGAACAGAAGGCGCTGCTGGAGACACTCTCGCCCCGGCACATCCGAACCAGCGATCTGGCTGGCGAGCGGATCCAGACCATCCTCACCTCCGCGCCCGGCGACGGCGCTCCCATCGGTGGGGTGAAGGTGGTGGCCGAGAGCGGATGGTTCGCGGCGCGTCCGTCCGGGACCGAGAACATCTACAAGATCTACGCCGAGAGCTTCCGTGGGGCGGACCATCTGCGCCGCATCCTCGAAGAGGCACAGACGATCGTCAGCGACGCCCTGGCGGCGGCGCCCGGGAGGGACTCAGGCGGCGCAGCCGCACGGACGACACCATGAGCAGCACAACCCGCGTCAGCAACCCGATCTGGAACCTTCTGCCCACGGACATCGAGGGACTCGATTCCCTCGCAGAACTGGCGCTCGACGTGCGCTGGTCGTGGAATCATGCCGCCGACGAGGTGTGGCGGCAGCTTGATCCCGACCTGTGGGATCTCACGCACAACCCCTGGGGCCTGCTGCAGACAGTCTCGCGCGACCAGGTCGAACGGGTGTTGGCCGACCCTGGGTTGCGCGCGAGGATCGACGAGCTGGTGCAGGCCAAGCGGCGAGCGGCGGAGGCACCCGCATGGTTTCAGCACACGCATCCGCCGTCTCCCGCGATCGCTGTGGCGTACTTCAGCATGGAGTACATGCTGAGCGAAGCGCTCCCGATCTATTCGGGAGGACTGGGCAACGTGGCCGGCGATCAACTCAAAGCTGCCAGCGATCTGGGAGTGCCGGTCGTTGGCGTGGGGCTGTTGTACCAGCAGGGCTACTTTCGCCAGGTGATCGACAAGGATGGAGCACAGCAGGCCCTCTTCCCGTACAACGATCCGGGACAGTTGCCGATCACGGCAGTGCGCCATCCCACCGGCGAGTGGCTGCGGTTGGAGATCGCCTTACCCGGTTACTCGGTCTGGCTGCGCGCCTGGCAGGTTCATGTCGGCAGGGCGATGCTCTACTTGTTGGACAGCAATGACGCGGCGAACGTGCCCTCGCACCGAGGGATTACGAGCGAGCTCTATGGAGGCGGGCCGGAACTACGGCTCGTGCAGGAAATCGTGCTGGGGATCGGCGGATGGCGTCTGCTTGGCGAGCTTGGCATCCGGCCGGACGTCTGCCATCTGAATGAAGGGCATGCGGCCTTCGCCGTGCTGGAACGCGCCCGGGGGTTCATGAACGCGACCGGTGAGCCTTTCGAGGTTGCGCTGGCCATCACGCGGGCCGGCAACCTCTTTACCACGCACACGGCGGTGGCCGCCGGGTTCGATCGTTTTGCTCCGGCCCTCATCGAGCAATACCTCGGGGGGTACGCCCAGGCGCAGCTGGGCATCACGGTCCACGAGTTGCTGGCGCTGGGCCGCCAGGATCCCGCGGACTCGTCGGAGCGTTTCAACATGGCGTATCTGGCGATCCACGGAACCGGTCGAGTCAATGGCGTCAGCCGCCTGCATGGAAAGGTGAGCCGGCGCCTCTTCGTGCCGCTCTTTCCGCGCTGGCCGGAAGACGAGGTGCCGGTCGGACACGTCACGAACGGCGTCCACATGCCGAGCTGGGACTCGGCGGCCGCCGACGATCTGTGGACGGAGGCGTGTGGAAAGAACCGCTGGCTGGGGACCGCGGAATCCCTGGAGCAGACCATTCGCGGAGTCTCCAGTGCCAAGCTGTGGCATCTGCGCACGGCCGCCACCGCGTCCCTCATCGAATTTGCGCGTGAACGATTGGCCAGGCAACTGGCCGCCTGCGGCGCGACGCCGGAGGCAGTCGAGGAGGCGAAGCAGTTGTTCGATCCCGATGCCCTGACGCTGGGTTTCGCGCGGCGCTTCGCGACCTACAAGCGACCGAACTTGCTGCTGCACGACCCGGAACGCCTGCTTCGGCTCCTGAACAGTCCTGAGCGTCCGGTGCAGATCATCATCGCCGGCAAGGCCCATCCGGCGGACGAGGCCGGGCAGGCCCTGATCCAGGAGTGGATTCGTTTCATCCGGCGGCCCGAGGCGCGCCCCCACGTCATCTTCCTCAGCGACTACGACATGCTTCTGACCGAGCACCTGGTGCAGGGGGTTGATGTGTGGATCAATACGCCCCGGCGGCCGTGGGAAGCCTGTGGGACGAGCGGCATGAAGGTGCTCGTCAATGGCGGTCTCAACCTGTCGGAACTGGACGGCTGGTGGGCGGAAGCCTACCGGCCGGACGTGGGCTGGGCGCTGGGGGACGGCCAGGACCATGGCGACGACCCAGCCTGGGACGCGGCGGAAGCCGAGGCGCTCTACGACCGGCTCGAACGGGAGGTGGTGCCTGAGTTCTACACCCGCGACGAGACGGGCATGCCGACCGCCTGGGTCGGGCGGATGCGGGAGAGCATGGCGCGGTTGACACCACGCTTTTCCGCCGACCGGGTGGTGCGCGAGTACACCGAGCAGCACTACCTCCCGGCGGCCGCCGCCTACCGTGCGCGGGCGGCCGACGACGGCGCGCTGGGCAGGCAGATGGTCACCTGGCGGCACACGGTGGAGCAACAATGGGCCGCGCTCCGGTTTGGCGCCGTGAAGGTCGAGACCGACGGGACGCGCCACGCGTTCGAGGTTCAGCTGTCCGTCCATGACCTCGACCCGGAGGCGGTGCGCGTGGAGCTCTATGCCGACGGGATCAACGGCGACCGCCCGGTTCGGCAGGAGATGACGCACGTTCGCCGACTCGAGGGCGCGGACGGCCGCTGCGTCTACATCGCGCAGGTGCCGGCGACGCGTCCAGCGACGGACTATACGGCACGAGTTATTCCCCACCACGATGGCGTGGCGATTCCCCTGGAAGCCGCCCGCATTCTGTGGCAGCGGTGACGCCGACCTCAGAGTTCAGCCGAGCTTCCCGCCGCACTCGGTGCAGAACTCGCCCGCGGTCACAGGCTGACCGCACTGCGGGCAGACGCTGGCGGACTGAGGCAAGGGCAAGACGACCGGTGCCGGCGGTAGAGCAGTCCCGGGAGAAGGAACAGGCAGCGGGGGCGGAACCACCGGCGCAGACGGGGGAGCCGCTGGTGTCGACACGCTCGCGGCCTGCTCCGGCGGGTGTTCCGCCTTGATCCGCTCGATGTCGGCCTTCATTCCCAAGATCGCCGCTTCCTCCAAGGCAATCTGCTGGTCAACCGATGCCAGCCGCTCGACGAACACCTGCAACTCGGGAACCTGGAGGCTTCCCGCCTTCACCAGGTCGATCGCCTGTGTGCCGGCTTCCTGCCTGACCTGCTGGACCTGGCTCCTCAGGCCCGAGACCTTCGTCTCGATTGCGCTGATCTTGCCATTGACCTTCTGGATGCGCATGAACTGGTCGAGGTCCTTCTTGCCCCGGTCCACCGCATCCCCAACCACTTTCGTCACCTTGTCGAGAAACGACATCGGAATCTCCTCTCTTCCGAAACCGCGTTCAACGTGAATCGCCGTCGAGCGGTGCGCTACCGCACCGCGATCTCGTCCACGAAGACCCAGGCTATCTTACAGGGACCGGATGGCGCGGACAAGGCACAGACGCGCTCCGGCTGGCGGCTTCGGCTGGCCGCTCGCCCAGGAGTCGGCCCCGTACCGCCCAGACGCCGGCACCGAGCCGGCGGTCTGCGACGTTGTGTGGGCTCCAATGGAAGATACCGTGAAGTCGCGCAACGCGCGCCGCTCGATCCACGGTTTCTCGAAGTGGGTGTGGCCCGGATTCCAAGCTCGAGGGAGAGAACGTTCCCGGTCTGCGGAGTCTACCTCCCCTTTCCGCGGTATCATGACCTCTCCCGTAACGTGAACCTCCAAGGAGAACGCCCATCATGGTGACAGCCTTGATCCTTGGCGCCCTGACTTATCTGGCGCCCGGGATCGCGTCTGGCCTGCCCGACCGCACGCAGGCCGCTACCACTCCGTTCACGGTCGGTGCCACGATCCCGAAAGACATCGCGCTGACCGACATCAACGGCAAGACACACACCCTGGGTGACTACCGCGGCAAGGTGGTGTTCATCCACTTCTGGTCGATCGTCTGCCCCTACGAGAAACAGGCCGAGCCCAAGTGCATCGACCTGCAGAAGGCGTACGCCGACAAGGGCGTCGTCCAGATTGCCATCAACGCCAACCAGGGCGAGTTGAAGAGCGACGGCGGCGAGTCGTATGCGAACCTGCGCGACCACGTCGACAAGAAGGGCGTCAACTTCCTGGTGACCGTCGATCCTGGCGCCAAGGTCGCGGACATGCTTGGCGGACAGACCACTCCGCACTGCTTCGTCATCGACAAGGACGGAGTGCTCCGCTACGCGGGTGCGCTCGACGACGACCCGCGGGGGACCAAGGGGCCGAACGCGACGTCGTACGTGCGCAGCGCGGTCGACGCGGTCCTTGCCGGTCAGCCCGTTGCCACGCCAACGACCAAGCCCTATGGTTGAACGATCAAGCGATAGGCCTCTCGGGCAGAGGCCGCGAAATCTGGCGATCTGGAGATCTGGAAATCCTGGGAGTGGCGATGCGGACATGGGCGGTGGCGCTGATGTTGTGCGTGGTGATGGGGGCGCCGGTGGGCCGCGCTGCTGCGCCGGAGATCCGCGTTGTCGATCTGAAGGGACTCGAGGCCGCCCTGGCCGCGCACAAGGGCCAGGGCGTCCTCGTCAACTTCTGGGCAATCTGGTGCGAGCCGTGCGTGGCCGAGCTCCCGGACCTGCTCGAGGTGGGACGCCAGTTCCGGGCTCAGCAGGGCGTCGTGCTCACCGTGTCCTACGACATGATGCTGCCCGACGTGACGAAAGAGCAGGTGCTGAAGCAGATGCGGACGTTTGTCGCCGCCCGGAAGCTCGACGTGCCAGTCTACATTTACGACGCGTCGGACTACGACGCCATCAACGAGCGGTACGGCCTGCCCGGGCCGGTGCCGATGACCATCGCGATCGACCGCAGGGGCAAGGTGGTTGACCGTCACGCGGGGAAGTCCGGGAAAGACGGCTTCGCCGCGATGATGAACAAGGCGCTGCAATAGCCACTTGGGCTGTCATCCTCTCTCGAAGTGCGGCAGGTCGTCGGGAATCGGGACCGAAATCTCCACGAATCCCGCGAACACCCCTCCCTCGAACCAGGGCAGCTGGTGGATGATCTTCTTCTGCCCGTTCTTCCGGACGGTGTACTGGTTCGGCTGCTGGCGGGCGTAAAGCTCCTGCATCTTCGTGCGCGCCGGTTCCGGATGACAGTCGAACACGCTCTGCCCGACCAGTGCGCCTCCGCCGTCCTTTGCGAACGTCTCGCGCGAGCGCGCGTTCATGCCGATGATGGTCCCATCCGCCGAGGTCACGGTCACGGCGACGGGCAATCCTTCAATCCAGGTTGAATCGTTCACGCCTAACCTCCGCTCCTCCTGTCTCCCGACCCCTGCGTCCTGTCTCCCGACTCCTGCGTCCTGTCTCCCGACTCCTGCGTCCTGTCTCCCGACCCCTGTGTCCTGTCTCCCGACCTCCCGAATTCACTCCCACCTGTGGTACGCCGGGTGGCCGGGCTTGACCGCGACGAACGTCCCGCGGCAGGTGGCGCAGACCACACCCTCCGCTTCCACCGTGGCTTCGATGGTCGCGCGGTCCTCGCGCGCATCCACCACGTGCGCTCGAAACGTGAGCGGAGTGTTGGACGGCGTCGGACGCCTGAATCGCACCGCGTAGTCGGCAGTGACGGTGGGTGGGGGAGCGTCGGCGCCGCTTGCCTGCATCAGGTGACAGGCCGCGGTCCAGTTGCAGTGGCAATCGAACAGCGTGCCAATCACGCCGCCGTTGATCGCCCCCTCGAAGGCTTGGTGATGCGGTTCTGGGGTCCAGACGGCGATCAGGCCGTCGCCGTCCGGGAAACTGCGAATCCGAAGGCCGCGCGTATTCGATGGCCCGCAGCCGAAGCAGATGCTGCGCGGCGCATACCGTTCCTGGACGCTCAGACGCTGGGTGGTATCGGGCATGTCGTTCCTCGTCGCTCCTATTGTGCCGTCGAGAAATACAGCGCATTGAACAGCAGGGGGAAGGTTGCCTGCGTCTGGGCGCGGTGCTGCGGGCGCAGGCCGAACAGGATAAGGCGGCCCGGGTTCAGGTCTACCTGCACCACCGCGGCCTGGCCGGCCATCAGTTCTTCGCCCTTCAACCAGCCCGACGCGACGATGTCGCTGTTGGGGTAGCGGGCGATGACCCTGGTGCGCTGCGACGCGAAGCCGTCGGTCACCTGGTAGAACGGGCTGTTGTTATAGAAGCCGCAGGTTTCGGCGGGCACGCCGTAGCCGAGTGGAGTGGCAGTGTCCACCTGCACGCGGACGACGGTCCCCGGGGCGAAGTGCTGGTCGCGCGAGTACCCGCGCTTGAGGTTGCGCACCGGGATCGGCCATTTCTGGATCGCCAGCTCGGTGCTGTTGCCCATCATCACCAGCGTGCCACCCTCCGCCACGAACGTCTTCAGCGCCTGCAGCCCCTCGTCGCCGATGCCACCCCGGTACTCGGGCCGGACGCGGGGCGACTCGTTGCCGTCGAGGATGTCGCGCGGCTGCTGGTCGGCCAGCACGATGACGTCGTACTGCTGGCGCAGCTTGCCGGCCCTGACGTCCGCGTTGTGCAGCGTCTTGGGCGCGAACTCCCACTGCTCGAGGACCCAGCGTGTCCAGCCTTCGTCCATGCTGGCCGTCCACGACTGGAAGAGGGCGACGCGCGGGGCCTTGATCGCCACGACGTTCGCCTTGGCCATTGCGTCCTTTGCGCCGTCGGCCGCGCGGACGGACAGGCCAAACTCGGACGCCAGCGCCTCCACGCGTTTCCGCTGCGCGCCGGTGACCACCACGATCTGCGTGGCGCCGGTCCGCTCGAACGCCACCCTGGCGCCGTCCTTGAGCAGCCGGTTGATGACCAGGGCCGAATCCGCGCCCTTGTAATCGAAGGTGAACCTTGTGCCGTTGCCCGCGACCTCGCCGGCGAGCTTCGGCGCGCCGGCCAGCTTTGTCAGCTGCGCCGTGGCCGGGACCGGCTTCTTCGCGAACGCCACGTCGGCCCCCATCAGCATGCCGAGCGACCACGCGGTTACGTCGTAGGGCGGTTCGGGCTGCGAGCTGGGCGTCCGCCGCACCTCGGGATACGTCTGCTTTTCGAGCAGGTCTTTCGCGTAGCGGGCGAACACCTGCGTCATCGGAACGACCAGCGTGCCCGCTGCGTACGACTTGCCGTCAGCGTCGAACGCCGCGCTGGCTTGCCACACGTCGACGCCGCCAATCTGCAGCTTGTCGGCCAGGCGCACCGCGGCCCTCGGCTCGAACTGGCTGGAGACCGGGATGAGAATGGCGGCCGGTTCGCTCTTGCTGCCGTTCTCGACCGTCACCCGGTTCACTTCGTAGATCTGGCGCAGCAGCGTCTCGCGCTGGTCCGCCGCCGCTTCGAGCAGCCCCATCGTTGCGATCAGCTCGTAGTCCACGATGTCGCGCAGGGTCCAGCGGCCGCCTACCCATGGCCGGGGATACTCGGTCCGTGGCGTGACGTCGCGGGGCGCCGGGATCGGGTCTGGCGCGTCCGCCTGCCGGCGTCCGCCGCCCGGACCTTCCGGTTCCGCGGCAGGCGGCGCGCCAGGGATGGCACGGCGCTGCTCGACGGGGGCCGCCACGCGCACGCTCGCCACCTCGGTCAGCATGCCGATCTGGTTGTGCCACCATCCGCTCCACGCCATCGCGCCCTGCCAGAAGTTGGTGTAGGTCGAGTTGTAGATGATCCCGTCTTTTCCGGCCGCCTCGAGCGCTGCGGCCTGCGCCTGTCCGAGGATGCCGTTCCACCGGTAGATCAGCGGGTGCACGTTGGGGTTGATCGGGTCGGTGGCCGGCATCACGAAGATGCGCGCCCCCGAGTTGCCCTGCTGATGCTCGTCGAGCCAGACCGTGGGGAACCAGTCGTGCCAAAGCAGTCTGGCCGTGAGCTGGCTCTCTTTCTGGGTGAACATGTACATGTCGCGGTTGTTGTCGTGCCCGACGTACGGGTGATAGAGATACGGCATCGCGCTCGTCTCGAACTCGGTCCCCAGGTTCTTGTTGAACCAGTCCACGACCATGATCTGGCCGTCGGGGTTGAGACTGGGCACCAGCACGAGGATGACGTTGTCGAGGATCTTCCTGACCAGGGGCGACTCGTCGGTAGCCAGCCGGTGGACGAGCTCCAGCACCATCTGCGACGCGCCGATCTCCGTCGAGTGGATATTGCAGGTGACGGCCACGACGGCCTTGCCCGACCTGAAGATGTCGTCCCTCTCAGGGGCTGTGGGCGCGCCACCCTGGAAGTAGAGTTTCCGCTGGAGTTGCTTGAATCGCTCGAGGTGGCCCATCGTCTCGGGCGAGCTGATCTCGACGGAGATGAAGGCGTTGCCCTGGGTCGTCTTGCCGAGTTCTCTCACCTGAACGCGGGGCGATGCGGCCGCGGCAAGCTGCATGTATTCGACGATCTTGTCCCAGCGGGCGAGCTTGTTGTCGGCGCCAACGGGGAACCCCAGGAACTTCTCGGGAGTGACGAGCGGGCCGGCCGGAGCCGCCTGTGCCCGGTAACCGGGGGCAAGGCCGAGCAGGGCAATCGCGAGCAGGACGGTGACGACCGCGAGGCGGCGTCGGTGCATGGCTGAGTCCTTTCGGGAGCGGGCAGACTGCGCACGAGGCGCGTGGCGAGAACTATAGTAAACTACATCTTTTCCCGCGGCTGATTTGCGGCTGCCACCCACACATCATTCTGGATGACCTCCTGGAGACAAACACCGTCATGGGTCTTCTCGACAGGTTCCGCGCCCAGCCCCGATGGAAGAATGCCAGCCCGGCAATCCGCACGACCGCCGTGGAGGAAATGCCGCTCGACCAGCAGGACACGCTGGTGTCGATTGCACGCGAGGATCGCGACTCGGGCGTGCGCATCGCGGCGCTCAAGAAAGTGATCGATCCGGCTGTGATTGCCGCCATCGGCCGGGCGGATGCCGATGAGCGCGTGCGCGAGGAAGCCGCGACACTGCTGGTGGACCTCGCGTTGGGCGCGTTCGAGGGGACGGACCAGGCGGAAAGCCTGTCCGCGCTGAACGGGTTGACCGAGCCGAAGCACTTCGTGGCGGTCGCGCAGGCGGCCGGGAGCGAGGCGGTGGCGAAAGCCGCGCTGGGCCGGGTGCAGGAGGAGGTGGCGCTGGGGGCGATCGCGCGCAAAGCGGCGCTGTCGTCGGTCCGGCTCGAGGCGCTGACGCGTGTCACCGGCCCCGCTGAACTCCTGGCGGTCGCGCTGCGCACCGACTTCAAGGACGTCGCGCTCGCGGCGGTTGAGCGCCTGTCGGCGCGGGGCCTGCTCGAGCAGGTGGCCGACCGCGCGAAGAACAAGACCGCGGCCAGGCGCGCGCGTGCGCTGGTGCGCACAATCGACGCCGAACCAGCCGCCGCGAAGGCGGCCGGGCCCGCCGCGGCGCAGGAGCCCGCCGCGTCGGTCGAAGCGGAGCGGCAGCGCGTCCGGAGAGCCACGAGTCTGTGCGAGCGGCTGGAAGCGCTGGCGACGGCCGGGCTGGACGAGGGCGAGGCCGCGCTGGCGGAAATCGACCGAAGCTGGCGCGGGCTGGAACAGGTGGACGCGATTCTGATGACCCGATTCGAGGCGGCGCGCGCCAACGCACAGCAGGCGTTGGCGCGGTACCTTGAAGAGGATGCCGAACGGGCGCGCATCCGCCAGGCGAACGCCGGGGCCATGGTCGTGCGGCAGGCGTTGTGCGAACAGACGGACGCGATCGTGGGTGAGGACACGCCGTCGCGGATCGAGGACGCGCGAGCCGCCTGGACGGCGCTCGCCGATCTGTCCGACGTGGCTGAGGTCGGGCGGTGGACGAGGCGCTTCGACGAGAGCTGCCGGGCGGCGCTGGCCCGTCATCAGTCGCTGGTCCGCCAGCGCACCAATCGCGAGAAGGCCGGGCAGCTGTGCGCGGGGGCGGAACGCCTTGCCGGCGGGAACCCGTTCCCGCAGGCGCGGGCCGACGTGCAGGCGCTGCGCCGCGCCTGGCAGCAGCTCACCGTGGCAGGACTTGAAGACGCCGCGCTCGTGGCGCGGTTCACCGAGGCAGACGCCCGGTTGCGGGATCGCGAAACCGAAGCGCGCGAGCAGCGGGCGCGCGCGCTCCAGGAGAACCGGGAGAAGCTGCAGGCCCTGTGCACGGAGCTCGAGGCCCTGGCGGCGTCCGAGGGGCTGACGCTCAAGCAAACCGAACGGGCGCTGCGCGATGCCCGGGCCGCGCTCGACGAATCGGCGCCGTTGCCCACCCTGCAGGACCGGGAGGCGGTGGACGACCGCTTGAAGAACATCTTGTCGGCGCTCTTCCCGAAAGTGCAGGAACTGCGCGACATGGACGAGTGGCAGCGATGGGCGAACGCGGGCGTCCAGGAAGAGCTGTGTCAGCGAGTCGAGAAGCTGATGGGGGTTGGGGACCTGGCGTCTGCAGCCAAGCAACTGCGCGAGGCACAGGTCCAGTGGAAGCAGGTAGCCATCGCCCCTCGCGAGCAATCGCAGGCGCTCTGGGCGCGCTTCAAGGCAGCGTCCGACGAGGTTCGCGCCCGCTGCGACGTGTACTTCACGCAGCAGGCTGAAGTGCAGGCCTCGAATGGCGCCAGGAAAACCGCACTCTGCGAGCAGGCGGAAGCGCTGTCTTCCTCCACCGACTGGATCAAGACCGCCGACGCCATCAAGGCGCTGCAGGCCGAGTGGAAGACCGTCGGCGCGGCGCCCCGCGCGCGGGAGAAGGCGCTCTGGGAGCGTTTCCACGCCGTGTGCGACGCGTTCTTCACCCGGCGTCGCGAAGACCTCCAGCATCGGAAGGAAGAGTGGGCGGCGAATCTCGCCCGCAAGGAAGCGATCTGTCAGCAGGCCGACGCGATCGCCAACACGACCGAGTGGCAGAAGGGGATCGAGGAGATCAAGCGCCTCCAGGCCGAGTGGAAGACGATTGGCCCGGTTCGCAAGATCCGCGCCGACGAGATCTGGACACGGTTCCGCGCGGCCTGCGACAAGTTCTTCGAGGCGTACCAGCAGCGCGCGCAGTTGGCAGCGTCGTCCGTCATCGCCGAGGCTGAGGAGGTGTGCCAGGAACTCGAGGGGCTGCTGCCGGAGGCCGGTGCCGAGGCGCCCCAGGCGCCCGACGCGCTGGCCGAGAAAGTTGCCGAGCTTCGCAAGCGCTGGTCCGAGAAGATCGCTGGCCTGCCTCGCGAACGCGCCCTCCGCATGGGCGAGCGCTTCGTGCACACCCTCGCGCGCCTGACGAAAACCTGGCCCGCCGGCTTCGCCGGAACCGATATCGACCCCGAGGTGAATGCGCGACGGCTCGAGGAGTTGTGCGTGCAGGTCGAGCGCCTGCTGGCGCCGGAAGCCGAGTCCGGGTTGTCTCCTGAGCCGGCCGCCGACGATGAATCGCCGTCCACGCAGCTCGCGCGCCAGTTGCGCGAGGCGCTGGCGACCAATACGATCGCCGGGCGACTGGACGAGACCGCGAAGTGGAAGTCGGTGTCCGAGCAGGTGCGCGCCGCGCAGTCGGCGTGGAAAAAGGGCGGGCCCGTGCCGGAGGCCGCTGCGCGAACGCTGAACGCGCGGTTCCAGCGCGCCTGCACCCGGGTGGCCGAGAAGATCGACCAGCGCCACCGCGGGCTGGCCACGAAGTAGGCTCCGTGGTCGGTTGCCAGTGGTCAGTAGATCACGCGTGACAGACTGACAACTGATCCCTGATCCCTGATCCCTGTTACCCGCTTCAGCCCCAGATACACCCCTACCGCCACGGCAAGCGACGGCATCGTTCCCCCAATGCTCCGCGCCAGGTAGTAGGCGGCGCCGCCGGCTCCCCATGCCACCAGCCCCGCCACGTCGAACCCTCCATGTCGGCTGAACTCGCCCGAAGACTCGTACAGCGCCTGTACGCGGACCGGCGTCCGTAGCAGATAGAACCGCGCGAACAGGATTCCCCCAACCGGCACCAGGATCCCGCCGAGCACCAGCATGAAGCTTGCGTAGCGATCCAGCCACGCGCCGGAGAACAGGCTCAGCGCGGCGGCAATCAATCCCGTGGACCAGACCGACACCTGGTCGCCGGCCTTCGGCACCAGGCTGCGCAGCGCCAGCGACGACATGTAGATGTTCACGAAGTTCGTCGTCACCGTGGCGATCGTCATCAGGACGGCGCCCGACAGACCGAGGTTCAGCGCCTGCAGCATCGCCCCTGGATCGCTGCTGGTCGCCGCGCGCGCGGCCATCGCGCCGAGCGGCATCAGCCACAGACTGGTCAGCGAGAGTCCCAGGAAGACCGCCACGCTCGTGCCCCGCACCGAGGGGGTGTAGCGGGAGTAGTCGGCGAACATCAGGACCCACGACACCTGGTATCCGACGACGATGTCGAGGCCGCCGAGCCACGAGAGGGAGCCGGTGCCGGGCGTCTGGATCACGTCGGACGGAAGAGAGAAGCAGGCGATGGTCAGCACGACGCCGACGACCGCGAGCAGCGGCACTGCCAGGCGGTCCGCGCGTGCGACCAGGCGAGGACCGCCGGCCACAATCAGGGTCGCGACGATGCCGAGGCCCACCGCCCACGCGCGCTCGGATCCTGGGCCTCCGGCAATGCGCGCGCACGCCGAGGCGGCGATCACGTTGTTGACCGCAATCCAGGCGAAGTTCGTGGCGTAGAGCAGGAACGCGACCAGGCCCGCGCCCCGCCGGCCGAGCGCCGCGCGCGCCGCGATGACCGACGGCACACCGAGGCGCGGACCGACCGCGGAGAGGGCCGCGATGAGCAGCGAACCCGAGACCGCGCCGACGGCCACGAGCGCAAGCGCCGACTGAAGGCTGAAAGAGGGAACGAGGCTCGCACCTGTCTGGAACGTCGTGGCGACGATGTTCGCGCACGCAAAGATGAGAAACAGGTCCAAGGCGGGCTGCCTGCGATCAGCCGGGGCGATCGGACCGATATCGACGGCGTTCACAGCAGCAGCGCTCCTTCGTGACGCAACAGCCACTCCTTGCGGTCGAGCCCGCCGCCGTAGCCTGTGAGCGACCCGCTCGCCCCGACCACGCGGTGGCAGGGCACGATGAGCGAAACAGGGTTGGCGCCGACGGCGGCCCCGACAGCGCGGGCCGCGTCGCGCCGCTCGACGGCGGTCGCGATCGCGCCATAGGTCGTCGTCGTGCCGGCGTCGATCGTCTCCAGGGCCTGCCAGACGGCCCGCTCGAAGAGGGTCCCCAGCAGATCGAGCGCGACGTCCCTCGCCTTGCAGGCGTCCCAGCGGCGCGCGAAGTAGTCGTCAAGCCAGGCCCTGGCCGCCTCGAATGGCGGCACGTCGCCATCTTCGACGGCCCCCGCGGGTCTCCACCGTTCGAGGCGCCGCCAGAGACGCGTCGCGCGTTCCGGCCTGTCGAACTCCAGGCCGCACAATCCGGCAGGCGACGCGACAGCCAGCATCGGACCAAGCGGCGTAGAAAGCATGGCCTTCAAGAGCATCGGCGTGATTCAGTCAGATCCAATCGAGACCCAGACCGTTGGCAATCGCGGCACGATTGTACACAATGGCAGGATGTCCCGGACCCTGCTTCTCCTTTTCGCGCATCCCGACGATGAGACATTCCTGACGGGCGGAATCGCCTGCAGGTACTCGAGCGAGGGTGTGCGGGTGGTGCTGGCGACGGCGACGCTCGGCGAATCCGGAAAGCCGGGAATCCCGCCGGTGTGCACCCCGGAGGAACTGCCGGCGGTGCGCGAGCGGGAGTTGCGGACCGCCGTGGAGTTGCTGGGGATCGCCGAGGTGCACCTGCTGGGCTACCGCGACCGGGAGCTGGCGTCGGCGCCGCCGGACCTGATTCGCGAACAGCTGGTTGGCCTGGTGCGGGCCTGCCGCCCGCAGGTGGTGGTGTCGTTCGATCCGAACGGGGGGAACCTGCACCCCGACCACGTGGCGATCAGCCGCTTTGCGATCGACGCCGTCACGGCCGCCGCCGACGCACGCTGGTTCCCATCGAGTGGGCGGGCGCACGCGGTCGATCGACTGGTCTGGGGCCTGGGCAAGCGGCCGTGGCTGCTGGCCCGCGACGGCGACCTGAAAACCACTCCCGGAGTGGATTTCGCGGTGGATGTTCGGGCCTGGAGGGACCGCAAGGCGGCGGCGCTCCGGGCGCACGCGACGCAGCATCAGAGCGCAGAGCGCAATTTCTTCGCGCAACCTGATTGCGACCGTTTGCTGGGCCTGGAAGTGTTCCGGCAGGCCTTCGGCCCCCGACTCTCCCGGCGTCCGCTCGACGACCTGTTCGGCGGACTCGGCCCCGCGACTGATCTCGTGAACCCGACTGACAACGTCAGTTCCGACTTTGTCGGGTCGGGCCGGCGCCGAAGCCGGCTCCGGTGAAGTCGCCTCCCAGAAAGAACGGGCCGGGAGAAGCCCCACGCTCCCCCCGGCCCGACTGTTCCCGGCACAAACAGGATCAGGGCTGCCAACTGACCACCCTCCGACTCGCTGCGCTTGCTCAGGGCAGGCTGACAACCGTCCTCCCCCTACTTCTTGGCCGCCCCCAGGTTCACCGGTGTGGCCGACCCGTAGTAGATGCCGTTGAACACCAGCTTGAACGTGCCGTGCGGCTGGCCGCGGAACATCACCTCGGGCCCGAACAGGAAGACGTGGCCCTTGCCGACTGCCGCCTCGACCATGGCGGTGCCGCCATCCAGGTAGTTCTGGCCCCACGCCCAGCCGCTGCGGAGCGGTGCAGGCGAGTCGAACCATGCCACCGGCTTCACGCCCTTGAGCGCCGCCTCGGGATCGAGACGGAACACCGGGCTGTTGTCGAAGAACACATCCACCCTGTCGCCAAGGCCGTACGCGAGCGGGTTCGAGTTGTCCACGGCCACCTGCAGCACTGACCCGGGCACGTAGAACTTCTCGTTGCCCAGGCGCCGCTCGGTGCCGTTCGGCTGGCGTTCGGCCAGGTGGTTGGACAGCGGCAGGCCGAAATGGCCGGCAATCGAGGTGCCGCTGCCGATCGCGATGATCGTCCCGCCGTTCTCGACGAACTTCTTCAACTTCGGGATCGTCTTGTCGGCGCTGACGTTTCCGAGGCGTCCACGGAATTCCTCGGGGATGTCCGCCGGGTTCGGCCCGGCCTGTCCGCCGCCCCCGCCTGCGCGGCGCCCGCCGCCGTCACCGGCCAGGGCCGGGATGCTGCCGTTCGGGAAGATGATGACGTCGTACTTTGCGTTCAGGTCGCCCGCGTCCAGCGTCGGCGCGTAGACGACGTCGAACGTGATGGGGTAGGCCTGTTCGAGGATCCAGCGGATCCAGCCGGAATCCATGGAGCCGCCGTAGCGATCCCACAGCGCGAGACGAACGGGCTTCAGCTTCAACGCATCGCCGGTCGGCTTGGCGCTGACCCCCTCGATGTTCATCCCCAGGTCGGCCGCGATCTTGTCCAGCACCGGCTTGGTAGTCGGCCTGGCGGGCACGAAGATGGCGCCGGCAGGGTAGGTGACCGTCCCGACCGTGAGCGGCGCCTTCAGCCAGAACACCTCTTCCTTGGCCGCCAGCAGGCGATTGGTCGCCACGAACGCGTCGTTCTGCTGGTGATTCAAGATGTAACCGGCCACGGCCTTGGTCGCAGTCACCTTGCCGGCCGCCGGCTTGATGAGGCCGGGAATCCGTTCGAACGGGCCGTCGAACCCATCGAGCATCCGGTCGAACTTCACGCCCATCTGGTAGGCGAGCGTCCAGCCGGTGGCGTCGTACGGGGGCCGCGGCGCCCCGCCCGGATACGGGATATCGTCCGGGTGATCCTGCGGCTCGAACATATCCATCACGTGCGGCCTGAACGCCTGTGCCGTCTTCACGACATACGAGCCGGCCGGATACGACTTGCCGGCCACCTGGAAGGACGCCGTGGCCCGGTGAATGACGACGCCCGACTTGATGAGCGCGTTGACGAACCGGGTGGCGGTGAGGAAGTCAGGCTGGTCCGAGGGCAGGACGAACCCGCGCGGATCGCGCTTGGCGGGGTCTCGGAGCAGATCGTAGTACTTGGCCGGCACGCCGCCGCGCAGCCCGCCGCCCATCTGCATGGTGAAGTCGCCGCCAGCAGATGGCGCCTGCCCCTGCGGCCCCGTGTCCTTGGCGATCGCCGCCTGGACCGCGGCAATCCTCTTCGGCGTGATGGTCCAGGTGTCCTTGCTGCCGCGCTCGATCGAGTTACGCCCCATCACGTAGCTGCGATAGAGGAACCCTTCGCGGTCCTTGGATGCGATGTCCATGATCGCGCGGTCCGCCGTCAACAGGTACTCGATGGACTGGCGCTGGTGCCACACCTGCTGCGGCTGGATCGGGAACGGCTGGTTCCCGTCCGGCAACTGGCGGGCCGGGATGAACGGAATGCTGACGGGCGTCGGGTTGCCGATGATCTCGCTCAGCAGCCCGATCTGGTTGTGGAACCCGGTGGTCGTGCGCACGCTGCCGTTGAACCAGGTCGAGTACGACGCGGCCCCGCGCTGCACGGCACCCGGCTTTCCCTCCGTGATGAAGCGCTGGTGGATCGCGGCGCCCACCAGTTCGATGCCCTGCGGCACGAGCGGGTCGTAGTTGTAGTTGAACGGGTCGCGGAACGGCGCCATGAACAACACCGTGCCGGCCGGGCCGGTCTGGTGCTGGTTATACATGATCTGCGGGTTCCACTCGATGAACTGCTGCCGCGAAATCGCCTCGGTCTCGGGCTGGTTGTTGGCGTACGAGTCGCGGTTGTTGTCGTGGCCGACGTACTTCTGGTAGAGGCGCGGGATGTTCATCGACCGCTTCTTCGGATCGGACTCGCGCATGTACCAGTTCGACACGAGTTCCATCCCGTCAGGGTTCACCGGAACCACCAGCAGGATGACTTCGTTGAGGAACCGCATCGTCTCTGCGTCGGTCCGGCTCGCCATTTGGTAGGCGATCTGGAACAGGTGCTGCGCGGGCACGCACTCGGTCGCGTGCAGGCCGCTGTCGATCCAGACGACCGCCTTGCCGTCGGCGGCGAGCTTGCGTGCCTGCTCGTCGTTCAGCCCCTCGGCGCGCGCCAGTTTCTGCGAGATCTCCTTGTAGCGGGCGAGATTCTTGTGGTTCTCGGGAGAGGTGAAGATGGCCATGATCATCGGCCGACCTTCCGCCGTCTTGCCGATGTCCACCAGCTTCATGCGGGTGGATTCCTGGGCCAGTTTCTCCCAGTAGCCTTTCAGTTGCGTGTAGTTCGCCAGCACGTAGTCGTCGCCGGCGTCGAACCCCAGGAACTCCTTGGGGCTCGTGATCTTCCCCTGCGCCAGCACGCTGGCGGCGAGGAGCAGGACGAGCAGTGGCAGCAGCACCGCCAGGCGCCGCATCAGTCTTGCATTCATCGACACACCTTCACGAGGGCGAGGTAACGATACCAGAATCCTGCCTCCCGAATCCTGTATGATTTTCCCCTATGACCCACACCGTCGCCGTCGACGCCCGCATCCGACTGTCCCTGCCGCGCACGAACGTGCTGGCTACGTTTCCGGACGGCCGAATTTTCGAGGCGCCCATTGGCACCCTGATTGCCGACATCGTGCGCGCCCAGGAGGCGCTGGCGCCGAGCGCGTTGCCCGTTCAGAGCACGCCCTCGCCGACCGACGGCGCCCCCATCGTGGCCGTGATGGCCAACGGACGCCTCCGCGAGTTGTCGACGCCGCTGACCGAGGACGCCGAGATCGTGCCGGTGACGACGGCGGAGAGCGACGGGGTGCGGATATACCGTCGCTCGCTGTCGTTTCTCCTGATGACGGCCGCCGCGGAGGTGTTTCCCGGCGTTGTTGTGAGCATCGAGCACTCGGCGTCATCCGTCGGCGGCTACTTCTGCGAGGTCCAGGGGCACGATCCGTTCACGCAGGCCGAGCTCCAGCGGATCGAGGCGCGCATGCGGAAGATCGTCGCGGCCGATGCGCCGATTGTCAAGACGCCGATGTCGGTGGCGGAGGCGATGGTGCTGTTCCGCGAACGCGGCGAGGTGGAGCGGGTTCGGCTGATGGCTCACCGGGCGAAGGAGACGGTCGTGCTCCACACGCTGCGCGGCCGACAAAACTACTTTCAGGGCTACATGGTCTCGTCCACCGGCTGCCTGAAGTACTTTGCGCTCCACGCGTTGCTGCCCGGTTTCCTGCTGCGGTTCCCCCATCAGAGCCGGCCAACGGCGATTGGGCCGTTCACGCCGTACCCGCGGCTGTTCAGCGTCTTCGAGGAAGTCGGGCACCTGCTCAATCGACTCGGCATCCGGAGCGTGGGGGAGCTGAACGACGCGGTCTCGACGGGGCGCCTGCCCGAGGTGTCGCTGGTCGGCGAGGCGCTGCACGAGGCGCGCATCGCGCAGATCGCCTCGGACATCGCCGCGCAGGGCGATCGGGTCAAGCTGGTGCTGATCGCCGGGCCGTCGTCGTCGGGGAAAACCACGTTCTCCAAGCGGCTCGCGGTGCAGTTGCTCGCCAACGGGCGCCGGCCCTTTCCGGTGGGCCTCGACGACTACTTCGTGGACCGCGACAAGACGCCGCGGGACGCGAACGGGCAGTACGACTACGAGTGCCTCGAAGCGGTGGACGTGGCGCTCTTCAACGAACACCTGCTGAGCCTGATGGCCGGGCGTACCACCGATCTTCCGCACTACGTGTTCAAGACCGGCCGGCGCGAGACGGGGATCACCGTGACGCTCTCCCGCGACAACATCATCATCGTCGAGGGCATTCACGGGCTGAACCCGGCGCTGGTTCCGGGCCTGCCGCCTGAATGCATCTACAGGGTCTACGTGTCGGCACTGACGCAGCTCAACCTGGACCGCCATAACCGCGTGAGCACCACGGACTGCCGGCTGATCCGGCGAATCGTGCGCGACGCCGCCACCCGCGGGTACACCGCCACGCAGACGCTGCGGCGTTGGGATTCGGTGACCCGCGGCGAGAAGCAGCACATCTTCCCGTTCCAGGAGAACAGCGACGCCATCTTCAACTCGGCGCTGGCGCACGAACTGGCGATCCTGCGTCCTCTGGCCGAGCCGCTGCTGCTGCAGGTGAGGCACGAGACGCCGGAGTACATCGAAGCCAATCGTCTGCTGTCGTTCCTGCAGTGGTTCGTGCCGGGCTCGCCCGACCCGGTGCCCGACAACTCCATCCTCCGCGAGTTCATCGGCGGGTCGATCATGGAAAATCTCAGGCTGTGGCGGGAGCACACCCTGCAGCGCGCCGCTGCCGAGGAAGAATAGGCGATTGACGAGGACCGGCGACCTGAGGTCTTCTACAGAGAGGGCAAGGCGCCGAACGGGTGTCCTTGCGCAGGCGCAATGACGGGAGGAATGACGATATGCCGGATACGCCGACTCGCGAAGACGCCATCATGAGGCTCGCGGGCATGATCAAGGACATCCCGGTGGCGATGCTGACGACGACGGGCATGGGCCGGCTTCGCAGTCGCCCGATGGTGACGCAGCATACGGCCTTCGACGGCGAGTTGTGGTTCCTGACTGCGCGGGCGGCGGGGAAGACGGGCGAGATCCGGGACCGTCAGTTCGTCCACGTGACGTTCGTCTCGCCGTCCGACAACCGCTACGTCTGGGCGTCGGGTACGGCAGCCATCGTGGACGATCCGGCCACGATGAAGGCTGTGTGGCACGCGGGCTACCTGCCGTGGCTGCCCGGCGGGCCAGACGACCCCAGTCTGGCGTTGATCAAGGTTCGCGTGGAAGAGGCGGAGTACTGGGACAACACGGCTGGCCGGATGGTCCTGCTGAACAGCTTCGTCCAGCCGGGCGACACCTTTCGAGACGCCGTTCCAGGCATGGGCATCTGACGCGGTGACCCGCGGAACGTCCGGATGAGGCCGTCATGGAGTCTGACAACCAGTCTGTGGATCCGCTCCGTTCGAAGGCGACGGCGGTAGGGATTCCCGTCGGGCGCCGGCACATCTTCCTGTGCTGCGAGCAGACCAAGCCCAAGTGCTGCGACCTGGAGCGCGGGACCGCCGCCTGGGAGTATCTCAGGCGACGGCTCTCCGAACTCGGTCTCTCCGAGCAGGGCGGAATCCTCCGCACCAAGGCCAACTGCCTCCGCATCTGCGCTGGCGGCCCGATCGCCGTCGTCTATCCGGACGGCACGTGGTACCACCATTGCGATCCTCCCGTGCTCGAGCGCATCATCCAGGAGCATCTTGTCGGCGGCCGCCCCGTGGCCGATCATGTCATTCTGACGCACGCGCTCGGCGAGGCTCCGTCAGCCTGAGGCCTTGGCCGCCCTACCACTTCGCCTCAGACCCCCAGACGCTGTGCGGGATCGCAAAGACGACCATGGTGACGATCGTGGCCACGACCACGGCGACTCTGGCCTGTCGCCCGCCGCGCAACTGCACCGCGGCCAGGATCCAGGCCACGCCCGCGATGAGCATCTTGTTGTCGGTCAGGTCGTAGCCCCACGGGATGCCGGTCCAGTAGGCGCCAAACGCCAGCTTCTGGACGATGGGCCCGAGCACGAAGCCGCCGAAGACGAGCAAGGCCACCGTGAGGAAGCCCCAGGTGCGGGTGTTGCCGCCGCCAATCGCGGCGAACGCGGCTCGTGTCGCGAACAGCATCCCGAAGAACATGGCCGCGACGTGCGGAATCAGGATCCACGCCGGGACGTCGCCCTTGAATCGCGTCACCGCTGGTTTCTCCGGGAACGTCACCTGCTCACTGGCGCGCGAGAGCTTCACGCGGTACTCGAGCTTGCCGGCCATGGGCATCAACGGCTCGGGCGCAGGCGGGATGACCGTCTCGAGCACGTCTCCCTTGCGCGCCATCGACTCGATACGCCAGGGGCCGCTGGTCGGAAAACGCCTCCATTTCACGGCGCCCGTCACCGAGGCATCGGCCACCGTCACCGTGACCGGCTGCCGCTCGGTGATGCTGTGTGATCGATCCAGCCGGAGCGCGATGTCCTGGCCGCCCAGGCGCACCGTCCCTCGCGCCGGGTAGGTCGGGCCGGTCGTCCACTGCCAGACGGCCGAGGTGAGCGTCAGGACGATCGCGATGGTCCACTGCACCGAGGTTCTGCGCATGATGGCTCTTATTTCTTGTCCGGGACCTTGGCCGCTTCCGCCTTCTTCTTGAACAGCGGTGCCACGTCGCGCTTGCCGCGATCGAGGTAACTGACGCCCTTGTCCATCCACTCGGGACGCGGCCTGCCGAGCAGGTAGTGATCGAAGAACTCGTCCATGTGCACCGTCCAGTGCTTCATGTTGTCGCGGTTCCGCAGGCCGTGGAGTTCGCCGTTGTAGCTGAACATGTACGCTTCCTTGCCCAGCCTTCGCATCGCCGTGTTGAATTCGATCCCCTGGTACCACGGCACCGCATCGTCGGCATCGTTGTGGATCGTCAGGTACGGGGTGTGGATTCGCTTGACCCAGAAGATCGGCGAGTTCTCGATGTAGAGCAGCGGGGCGTCCCACGGCGGCGCGCCGATTCGGCTCTGCGTCTTCTCGTACTGGAACTCGCGCACCATGCCTGTGCCCCAGCGGATGCCGCCGTACGCGCTGATCATGTTCGAGACGGCCGCGCCGGCTTCGACGGCTGCAAACATATCGGTGCGGGTGATCATGTGCGTGATCTGGTATGCGCCCCACGAGTGGCCCTGGATGCCGATCCGGTTCGGATCGATGTAGCCCATGGCGACCACGGTGTTGATGGCGGGCAGGACGCACTTCTCGGCGCTCTCACCCGGGAATCCCGTGTTGTAGACGATATCGGGGCGCAGCAGAACATACCCATTGCTCACGTAGCGCGTGACGTTGATGCTGGTCCCGACGTTCGGCGCGCTGTAGCTGTGCAGCCCCTGCGTCAGTTCCTCGTAGATGTAGACCATCAACGGGTACTTCTTCGTCGGGTCGAAGTTCTCGGGCTTGGTCAGGATGGCGCGGAGTTTCTTGCCGTCGCCGTTGATGTACTCGATCAGCTCGGACTTGCCCCAGACGAACTGCGCCTGCTGCGGGTTGGCGTTCGACACCTTCTTCATGTCCTTGAGGGTGGTGTCGCTGGCGACCCACAGGTCGGGGAACTCCTCGAAGCGTGACATCGTGAACACGACGGTGTCGGCCTTGGCGGCCTTCGTCAGCGCCCCGAACGCCTTCTCCTGCATCACGATCTTCTCGGGCGCGGCCGTGCCGTTGAAGGCCTGGCGATAGAAGCCCGTGGCGCGCGTCCGCTCGTGCGTTGTCGACAGCACCAGCGGTTTGTTCGTCGGGACCGTGCGCGCCTCTGGGTCGAGCGAGCGGTAGCGGAACATCAGCGACTGCTTGCGTCCCTCGCCGTTGGTGATCATCCGGGCGCCGGAGCCATCCGGTTTCACTTCCCAGATGTCGAACTCGTCATAGAGCAGCACGGACTGGTCGTCGGCCGTCCAGCCGCCTGTCCCGTAGGGGCCAGGCAGGTCGGGCGTCGTGAAGTCCTGCTGGAAGCGCACCTTGAGCTTCTCCGTGAGGTTGGTCCGAGCGCCGTCGGCGATTCGGTAGGTCCACCAGTGGCCGGTGTTCTCGTCGAAATACAAGACGAACTTCCCGCCGGGAGACAGCGTGGTTCCGGTGCTGCCCCAGTGTTCAACCACCTTCGTGGGCTTGCCCGTCTGTAGGTTGACGAGGAACACGTCGTTGTAGGTCTGGTCCCAGGACATCTCCATCCGGTAGGGGATGTCCGAGGTGCCGATGGCGCGCGTCAGATCGTCGCCTGGGTTGACCGTCGGGAGGTCCGGGGCCGCAAGCTGGACGTAGCGTGTGTCCCCGAGGTGCACGACACCGCGGTAGCTCCGTATCCGCTCCTGCTCCGCGCGGACTTTCTGCATCGGCTGGATGACCGGGTCCTTGTACGACCACAGATCAACGGTGAGTGGCGCCGGCGTCTTGTCGTTCGGATCGGCTGGCGCCTTGGGCGGCGGGCCGACGCTCAGGAACAGCATGGTGCCGTTTCGCGAGAATCGCGGGGCGGCCGAGTCGGCCACGACCATGCCCTTCAGCACGCCCGGTGTGGACGCCGAAACGAGTTCCGCGGCCGGCGTGTTACCGCTCTTCCAGAGGTACAGACGGTACGGAGACACCGGCTTGTCGTACTCGGCCTGGTCGCTGAGGAACGCCAGTTGCTGGCCGGCCTCGTCGAACGTCAGGCTCTTGTAGTGCCCGCGTCCCGTCATCAGCGTCTTGACGACGCCGTCGCTCAGGTGGCGCACGAATGCGCCATCCTTCGCTGCGTCGTTCGATGACGTGGCGTAGGCCAGCCACGCGCCCTTCGTCTCGAGGTCGTACTCGGTCACTTCGGGAATGGTGGTTTCCTCGCCCGTGGCCAGCTTGCGGAGGATGAGATCGGAACCGGGGTCCTTCCGCTTCTCGCGTGAGCCGCCGCGGCCGCCCCGCGATGCCTCCTGGGCAGGCGCCGCCGCCGCTGGCGCCGCGCCGCGTGCTCCGCCGCCACCGGCTCCCCGTGCGCCGCCCGCGCCCCGCGCGCCAGCGCCACGGCCGCCGCCGCCCGCGCCGCCGACACCCTTGTAGTAGGCGAGCCAGGTCGACGATTCCTCAGCCACCCTGAAGCTGCCGACCTTGTCCACGGTCGTCACCTGCCCGCCGGGCAGCGCCATGATCCCGAGGCCCGTCTTCGGTTCGCGCGGCGTCTGCGTGCCCGGGGCTTCGCCGCGGCCCTGCCCGCCGGTTGCCTGCCCGCCGGCCGCCTGGGTCTCTGACCCCCGGGTGGCCTGCTTGTCCTTCTCCTCGTCGGCTTTGCTCTGCGCAACCGTAAAGACGACGAACGCGCCGTCCTGGGTGAAGACCGGGCTGGTTCCACGACTATGCCTGAACTCCTGGCCCGTCTTGAGATTGCGGACGATCAGTTCGCCGTCCTCGGCCTGCGAGGTGACGGCGTAGGCCAGCCACTGGCCATCATTCGACAGGCGGGTGTCCTGGATCGCTCGCCAGTAATCGACGACATCGTACGTGAGGGGACGCTTGCCCGCCGTCTGGGCTTGCGCCGTGATTACCCACTGGAGCGCGACCAACGCGCACACGAGGAGCGCGAAGAACCGCGCCATGTTTCGCTGACGCATGAGACCTCCCGGAGCAGAGTTTGATAGTGACCGTGCCCAAGCAGCCCGTGGTGCAAGTCCCGCCGGCATCCGGCCGATGTGGCATCCCGTCCGGCGGCGTTGCTCCTCCCGCAAATATTCCCGATATTCTCGGTCGTCGCGCCTTGTCGGCCGGGCGCCTCGTCGCCCTCGGTGCTGTGTCGCGACTTGAACCACGGCCTGCCACGACGGCCGCGCGGCAGGCGCGGCCGGAAGCGGGCGGATCGTATCAGCTTTGCTTGATGCTTGTCAGTCGAAGAACCGATGCCGACTCCTCATCGCCAGTTCCCGACTCGTCCTGCGCGGCCGGTGGCGGACTGTCTCGCACCGCGCCCTTCGACGTGGCTCAGGGCGTGGTGAGCGCAGTCGAACCACGGACTCCGGTCGGCTCGGGGCAGAACCTCCACGCCGGCCGTCGTCGGCCGCTGGTCGCAGGGGTCTGATCCACGTGCGAACATCGCGCTCAACCCCGTTGATGCCCTTAGTGGTCCGCCGCCCAACTACGGCTGCATTCGGACGCCGATGCACCCGCCCGGCTGCGTTGCTCTTCCCTCGAATACTTCCGGTATTCTCGGTCATCGTGCCTGGCCGGCCGGGCGCATCGGCGTCCTCGATGCGTCGCCGTAATTAGGCGGCCGACCACTTAGCCGGCGTGGGGTTCTGTTCCCTGACGCTCCTCCCTTCGCCGACAGTCGCCGCGGCCGCCGTTCGACTTCGCTCACGGCGCCCTGAGCTTGCCGAAGGGCGCGAGCCACCCCACCCCCGTCCGCCCCTCACGGCGAGTTCTCGTGTGCCGACCCTTCATCGTCAGCCCCGACTCTTCTGCGTCCCACCTCCGTCGCTCCCGCGACTTCGGCGTGGCGAGCAGTTCCGACTCTTCTGCGTCAGTTCCCGACCCTTCTGCGTCAGTTCAGAACCCTCCAGTCACGGTGGCTGAGGTGCCAGTAGAGGGCGGCAGCGGCGACGGCGGCGATCGCGAGCGCCGAGATCTTCGGGTCGGCGATGCCGATGGCCTGGAGCCTCAGGTCCGGGAAGATGATCAAGAGGATCTTGACCATCGCCAGGTTTACCCAGCCGAGGATGATGCAGTTGATCGGCAGGCCCAGTTGCCGGCGATCCCGTAGGCGGCGATCACCGCCCAGTCGAGGAGGGTGAGGCGCATAGGGATCAGGGATCAGGGGCTAGGGATCGCCGATCAGGGAACATGGCGAGGCACAGGGGCACAGCATGCTGTACCCCTGCGCCGCGGACGGTGACACGGGCGACCGAGGGTCGCCCCTACTTTACGCTCTTCAGGATCGCCAGCAGGAAGGCGTAGAACTTTTCGACCGTGTCGATGTAGAGATGCTCGTTCGGCGAGTGCACCTCTCTCATCGTCGGGCCGAACGACACCATGTCCATGCCGGGGTACTTCTCGCCGATGATGCCGCACTCGAGGCCCGCGTGGACCGCCTTCACCGCGGGATCCTTGCCGTACAAGGATTTGTAGGTGGACTGCGCGCGCTTGAGGATCGGCGACTCGATGTTCGGCTTCCAACCCGGGTAGCCGTCCGACCCTGTCACGATGGCCCCGCCGAGTTCGAAGACCGCACACACCGCCTGCGCCGCCTCGTCGATCTCGGACGCCACGGAGCTTCGCTGGCTGGTCTGAATCGAGATGGCCTTCTTGCCGGTCTGGATGATGGCCAGGTTCGTCGAGGTCTCGACCAGGCCCGGGATGTCGGCGCTCATCTTGAGCACGCCGTGCGGCAGGCCCGCGAGCGTCAGCAGTACCCTCTTCTGGAGCGCCTTCTTGAGGACCTTGCGGACACCCTTCTGCGCCTGGCAGGCGATCGTGAGGTTCGGCTCCACGGTGGCCAGTTCCGCCTTGATCGCCTGGTTCATCTGCTCGACGAACTCGCCCGCCTGCGCGGCTTTCGCCTTCGGCAGCGACACGACCGCTTCCGCCTCGCGCGGGATCGCGTTCCGCTTGTTGCCGCCGTCGATCCGGGCCACCCGCGCACCAATCGCGGCAAGGCCGAGCAGGACGCGCGTCATGATCTTGAGCGCGTTCCCGCGGCCGGTGTGAATCTCGAGCCCCGAGTGCCCGCCCTTCAGTCCCTTGACGGTGATGAGCAGCCCCGTCCCGCCCGCTGGCGCATCGTCGAGCGCGGCGTCCCACGTGCCGGCGTTGTCGCGGCCGCCCGAGCAGCCGACGTAGAGTTCGCCCTCGTCCTCCGAGTCGAGGTTCAGGAGGGTCTTGCTCTGGAGGAATCCGGGCTGAAGGTTGTTGGCGCCGGTCAGGCCTGTCTCCTCGTCAACGGTGAACAGAAACTCGAGCGGGCCGTGCTCGAGGTTCTTGTCCTCCATGACCGCCAGGCAGGTGGCCACCGCGATGCCATTGTCGGCACCGAGGGTCGTCCCGTTGGCGGTCATGAAGTTGCCCTTGCGAACCAGTTGGAGCGGGTCCTCGAGGAAATTGTGGATCGTGTCCTTGTTCTTCTCGCAGACCATGTCCATGTGGCCCTGCAGGCACACGCTTTGCGCTCCTTCTCGGCCCCGCGATGCGGGCTTGCGAGCGAGCACGTTGCCCGTCGCGTCCTGCTCGGCCGCCAGGCCGAGCTTCCGCGCCGTGTCCACCAGGTACTTCCCGATCGCCGCCTCGTTCTTCGAGCCGCGCGGGACCAGGCTGATCTCGGCAAAGTACTTCCAGACGAGTGCGGGTTTCAGTCCATCGATTGCGTTCGCCATGTCTGACTCCTGTGGGAATGCGTTCTGGCTTCTCTCGCTCCAGGCTGCCAGCTGGCCGCTGGCCGCTGGCGCGACACGTTACTTTTTCTTTGCCTTCGCCGGCACCTCCGGCGCTTTCTCGACCAGCTTGACCGAGCCCAGCTTGGATTGCGCGTCGAAATACGCGACGACGTCGGCCAGCTGGACCGGCTCGAATTCGCCGGAGATGAAGTCGCGGACCTGCATGACGGTAAGCTTCCGCGGCAGGATGGCGCGAAGCTCGGAGGTCATGTGGCCGGGGATCTTGCGCATCGCGGCAGCCGCTGCCTCTCGATCGGCAGCGGACACTGAAGCGCCCGCGCCCGCCTGGGCGCCGCCCTGCCCACCACCATCGCCGCCAAACCCGCCGCGCCCGCCTCTGGCACCGCCGACGGGCTCCACGGTCGTCCTAGCGGCCTTCTGCTCGAGTTCGGTCGGCGCCGGCTCGGTGGTCGGCGCATTGAACCGTGCGGCCGTGAGCTTGTAGAGAGCGGTCGCGTGTCCCTGCAGCGCGGCGGCCTGCTGGTCCAGCAGGGGTTCGAGCGTCGCCAGCCGCTTCTGGCCGTCGGCGGGATTGGGGAAGAGCACGGCGGCCGTCCGGAGCGTCGCTTTCTCGGTCTCGACCTGGTGCCGCACGGCGTTGCGCGCGTCCTTGTACCCCTCGACGGCGGCTGCGGCATCGGTGGCGTCGGCGATGTACGACAATCCCTTGCGCTGTGCCTGTCCAATCCGCTCGGTGCCCCGCGCCAGCGTCTCGGCCACCACCTTCATCGCCATGGCCTCGTCCGCCGTGGCCAGCACCGTCAGCGCGCCGAGGCCGACGACGCCCGCGCGCTTGAACTGCGTGGGATCGAGCTTGTTGGGCGTGTCCTCCGAGGAGTGATAGAACGGATCCGGCCACGTAATGAACATCAGCGACGGGATGCCGTTGCTCATGTAGACGACGTGGTCGCTCGCGCCGTAGTGCTTGTCCACCAGGATGTAGAACGGATCCTGGCTGCCCGTCGGGGCGAGCACCGGGAGGGTGAAGCCATAGCCGCCGGAGCGATAGCGCACGCGCTCGCGATTGAGGTTCGCGATCACCTCCATCATATTCGCGCCGACGTCGTTCAGGAACGTCGGGAAGCTGTCCGGCGTCCGGTGCATCGTCCAGAAGCTGCCGTGTGTCGCCAGGCGCAGTCCTTCCATGTCGAAGTTCAGGTCGGCGACGAGTTTCTTGGTCACTTCCGGGTGCTTCTGCAGCCACGCCGATGTCCCGCTGATCTCCGGTACCCAGAGGAAGTGGATGGTGCGCTTCGGCTTCGGGATCTTGCCCTCGGCCACGAGCCGGATCAGCGCGCGGCCCATCTCGAGGGTGATCGCGCAACCTGACGCGTCGTCGTTGGCGCCCTGCTTTAGATAGCCTTCGTAGAGATGCCCCGACATGGCCAGTTCCTGGTCGGAGCTGCCATCGCCCAGAATGACCGCATGCACGGTTTCCATCCGTCCCGGGTACGAGTCCGCCTTCACGATCGAGCGGAGCGTGATCTTCTCGCCGCGTGCGAGCATGCCCGCCAGTTCACGCCCGACGCGTGGTGACACCGACCAGCCGAACCCGATGGTCCGGCCCTGTGGTGCCGTGCCCGACACGCTCTGGGAACCGATCTGGTCGATGTTGGCTTCCGGGTGAATCGGGTTGTAGCTGAGCACGCCAATCGCCCCGCGCTCGAACACCGCGAGGCGCTGCAACTGGCTGCTCGACGCGGAACCCAGGACGATCTTGCCCTTGACGTCCTTGCTCGTGTAGTCCTCGGGCCGGCCGCCGTAACCCAGGTCGACCAGTTCCCCGGTGACGTCTCCCGTCTCACTGCCTGACGCGACGCTGACGGCCACATCGCGGAAGTCGTACAGCTTGCGGCTGTCCGGCTTCACCATCCAGAGTTCGGCCTGCGTGGCCTGCCACAGCTTCTGCGAAGTGGGGAACGTCTCGATCTCGACGTTGCTGAACCCGTACTCTCGGGCCAGGCGCGCCATGACCTCGCTTTCGCGGAAGCGCCCCTCGTACTCCGCGCGCGGCCGGACGCGAGGATACGGGACCATTTCGAGCACCGTCTGCTGAGCGCGCTCGCCCGACACTTCGTTGATGATGGCGTGGAAATGATCCCAGGAGAGCAGCGCGCGATCTTCCCGTTCCTGTGCGGCGGCCGGTATCGCGCAGATGGCTGCGGCCAACATGAGAAGCAAGGCCAATCGTTTCATCGAGTCTCCCGTATCGACGCCGTGGGTGGCGCCAAGGCTGTCAAACCACGCAAGCGTAGGGCAAGAGGGGCGCGAAGGGCAAGCACGGGCCGGTCACATGCCGGTCGCGGGCCCGGCAGCGTGTTCGTGGTGGTGCCCAAGGCCGTCGGCGCACCGCTGGTGTTGAAGCTCCGTTATTGACGGGGCGCCGTTTCTCGAAGCGCCTCTCTGATCTATAATCCAGCAGTACGTGTGTGCCGCGGCTGTCGGACGCTGCGCGGCGCGCGCGCTAAGATGGACGGCGTCCGCTGTCGAACGACTGGCGCATGGGCGGCCGTTGGGCCGCCCCACAAGAGGTTCTCATGCCTGAAGATTCCGAAGATCCCTTCCGGAAACGGACAGGCGTCACCAGACGGGGCTTTATCGCCACGATCGGCACCGGCGCTGTTGCCGCCGCGACCGTCGGGCCGTCGGCGACCGCCGAAGCGGCGCCGGGCGCGGAGATCCCTGATGCCGCCGAACTCCTTCGCGTCACGCTGACGATCAACGGCCGGAGCCATCGCCTCCTGGTCGAGCCGCGCTGGTCGTTGCTCTACGTGCTGCGCGAACGCCTCGGCCTGACGGCGACCAAGCTTGGATGCGATCGGGGCGAGTGCGGCGTCTGCACCGTGCTGGTCGATGACAAGCCAGGCTACTCCTGCATGATGCTGGCCGTCGAGTCGGAAGGAAAAACCATCGTCACGCTCGAGGGGTTGATGCGGGGCGAGGAACTCGGCCCGGTCCAACGGGCGTTCGTCGAGGAGGACGCATTCCAGTGCGGCTATTGCACGCCGGGGCAGGTCATGGCGGTCGAGGGGTTGCTGCGGGCGAATCCCAACCCCACGATGGATGAGATCCGCACGGGTGTCAGCGGGAACCTGTGCCGCTGCGGCGCGTACGCGCACATTTTCAAGGCGGGGCAGCGCGCTGCGGAGTTGAAGAAACAGGAAGGAGGTCGCGCATGACGCCGGACGATCGGTACTATGTGACCGATGTTCCGCCCGAGACTCCGGAGCCAGCCGACCAGCCCGCTCCATGGACCACGACCTCGGTCGTGGGGAAGCGCCTGCCGCGGGTGGATGGATACGAACGCGTCAGTGGCGCCGCCGTCTACACGGCTGACGTGGTGCTGCCAGACATGCTCTACGCGGCGGTGCTGCGCTGCCCGCATGCGCATGCGATGGTCAGGAAGATCGACACCAGCAAGGCAGAGAAGATGCCGGGCGTGGCGGCGATTCTCACCGACAAGAGCCCGGGTGCGGATGTCCCCTGGTTCAATGCCCGCACCGGGCCGCTGAGCCGGTTGTTCGATCCGCACTGCCGCTATGAGGGCGAAGAGGTGGCGGGGGTGGCGGCCGAGACGCCGTATCAGGCCTGGGACGCGGTGCGGGCGATCGCGGTAGAGTACGAGGTGCTGCCGTTCGTCGCCGACGCCGAGGATGCGTTGAAGCCTGGGGCGGTGGCCATTCACCAGGGCGGCAACCGCTCGGGGGATGTCACCAGGTATGCCAGGGGAGACGTGGATGCCGGGTTCGCGGCGGCCGACGTGGTCGTCGAGCAGATTTACAGCACGGCGTGCGAAATCCACGCGCCGACCGAGACGCACGCGTCGGTGGCAAGGTGGGATGGCAACCGGCTGGTCGTGTGGGACTCCACGCAAGGGGTCTACCCGATTCAATCGGGCCTCGTCCAGTTGCTGAAGCTCCCGTCGTCAAGCGTGCGCGTCATCGGCCACTACATGGGGGGCGGATTCGGGTCGAAGCTGAGTGTCAGCAAGCACACGGTGATCGCGGCGCTGCTGGCGAAGATGACCGCCCGCCCGGTCAAGCTGCACCTCACGCGCGAAGAGAGCTTCCTGGCGGTCGGGAATCGTCCGCCGGACACGATGACGCTCAAGGCCGGCGTGAAGAAAGACGGCACGTTGACCGCGCTGCAGATGACGGTGCTGGGCACCGGCGGCGCGTATCCGGGCGGTGGCGTCGGCAGCGTGGACTGGGTGGTTCGCGACCTCTACACCTGCCCGAACGTGAAGACCGAGTTGACCGACGTCTTCATCAACGCCGGGCAGGCCAGGGCGTTCCGTGCGCCCGGTCATCCGCAGGGCGCGTGGGCGCTCGAGCAGATGATGGATCAGCTGGCGGAGCGGATCGGGATGGACCCGGTCGAGTTCCGCCTGAAGAACGTGCCGATGGTCAGCCAGGCCACCAGCGGCACCCCGCCCTACAGCTCGACGGGCCTCAAGGCGTGTCTCGAGGAGGGTGCGAAGCGGTTCGGGTGGAGCGAGGCGCGCAAGCGGGCGCGCACCGAAGGGCCGATACGCCGCGGCGTTGGCGTGGCTGCGGGCCTCTGGAGGGGCGGCGGCGGCGGACCGCCGGCCACGATCATCGTCAAGCTCTTTGCCGACGGGAGCGCGAACCTGAACATGGGCGCGAGCGATCTCGGCACCGGCACGAAGACCGTGATGGCCATGGTCGTGTCGGAGGAACTGGGCGTTCCGCTCGAGAAGATCCAGATCGAATGGGCCGACACGGCCACCACCCAGTACGCCACGGCCAGCGGCGGCAGCAAGACGGTGCCGACCGAGTCGCCGGCCGCGCGGGCGGCGGCCCTCGACGTCAAGCAGCAGTTGCTGACGATGGCCGCGGCGCAGCTGAAGGTGACGCCCGAAGAACTGGTCCTCAAGAACGGTGAAATCGTCTCGACGGCCGACTCGTCGAAGAAGGTCGCGATCGCGGGCGTGAACGCGCTCCGCGGTCGCGGGCTGATCGTCGGCGTGGGTTACCGCGGCCCGAACCCCGAGGGCAAGGTCATCTGCCCGTTTGGCGCCCACTTCGCCGAGGTCGAGGTGAACACCCGGACCGGGGAAGTGAAGGTGACGCGGTTCCTCGCCGCGCAGGACAGTGGCCGCGCGATGAATGAGTTGACCTACGAGAACCAGACCCAGGGCGGCATCACGATGGGCCTCGGCCTGGCGCTGACGGAGGGGCGCATCCTCGACCGCAGCCAGACCGGCAAGATGGTCAACCGCAACTGGCACGACTACAAGATCCCGACGGCCATGGACGTCCCGGTCGAGCAGATCGTGATCCCGATCGACCTGCACGACTACCAGGCGAACAGCACGGCCGCGAAGGGGCTGGGCGAACCGGCCACGGTTCCCGCGGCGCCCGCGGTCGCGAACGCCATCTACAACGCCTGCGGCGTACGGACCCCCGACACGCCCGTCAACCCGCTGCGGCTCATGGGCCTGCTGGCCGCATCGAAGAAGAGGGGATGAGCCATGGTGCCTGGATTCACCTACGTCCGTGCGAAATCGGTCGCCGATGGTGTACGACAACTGGCTGCCCCGGGCGCGAAACTCCACGCCGGCGGCACCGACCTTCTCGGGTGCCTGCGTGACGGCGTGTTCAAGGCGGACAGGCTGATCAGCGTCAGCGGCCTGAAGGAACTTCGCGGGATCGCCCCGGTGCCGGCCGGAGGGTTGCGCATCGGCGCGTTGACGACGCACGCGCAGGTCGTCGCCGACAAGACGATCAACGAGCGTTACCGCGCGCTGGCCCAGGCCTCCGCTGCCGTTGCCAGCCCGCAGTTGCGGAACCAGGGCACGATCGGCGGGAACCTGTGCCAGCGGCCGCGCTGCTGGTACTTCCGCGGCGACTTCCACTGCCTGCGCAAGGGCGGCGACCACTGTTATGCGGAGGGTGGCGAGAACCAGTACCACGCCGTCTTCGGCGGCCACAAGTGCTACATCGTGCATCCCTCCGATACCGCGCCTGCGCTGATTGCGCTCGAGGCCAGGGTGCGCATCGCAGGGCCTGGCGCCAGCCGGGTGGTGCCGCTCGCGTCGTTCTTCGTCGGGCCGGCGAAGATGATCACGAAAGAGACGATCCTCGAAAAGCGCGAGATCCTCACCGAGATTCTCCTGCCGGCGGCCGAACCGGATCTCCGGAGTTCCTACCGGAAAGTACGGGCCCGCGGGTCGTTTGATTTCGCCCTGGCCGGCATCGCGCTCGCCCTGCTGATAAAAGACGGCAAGGTGGCCCGGGCCCGGGTGGTGTTCTCGGGCGTCGCGCCGGTGCCGTGGCGGTCGGAGCCGGTGGAGCAGGCCATTACCGGCAAGGCGCTCACGCCCGACGTGGTGGCGGCGGCGGCCGCGGCCGGGGTGAAAGGCGCTGAACCGCTCGAGAAGAACGGGTACAAGGTGCCGCTCCTCGAGGGCATCATCACCGAGTCGCTCCTCGCCCTGGCGTGAGGTGTCCCGGACCGCGTGGGGGCGAGGCCGGATCGTCCTCACGCCCTTCTTTCCGGCGTCGGTAGGGGCGCGGCGTGCTGCGCCCGTTTCCTGGAACTGACATGTTCGATCTCTCTGCCGAGTTGTTGTCCGCGTCCACGATCGCCATTCGCGATTGCATGGGCGCCAGGCCCGGTGAGCGCGTGCTCGTCATTACCGACGAGCCGCTTCGCGCGATCGGTTTCGCGCTCCAGCGCGCGGCGCGTGACCTCGGGCACGAGGTGCTGCTCGTGGACATGCTGCCGAGAACGAGCAACGGCGAGGAACCGCCTCCGGAGGTCGCCGACCTGATGAAGCGGGCGGACATCGTGCTGTGCCCGACGTCGAAGTCGCTCACGCACACCGACTCGCGCCGGGCGGCCAGCCTGGCCGGGGCGCGCGTCGCCACGCTGCCCGGCGTGACCGAGGCGATCATGGTCCGCTGCATGAACGCGAACTACGAGGAGATCGCGGCCCGTACCTACCGGCTGTGCGCCCTCCTCGAGGAGACGAACGTCGTCCGTGTCACCGCTCCGGCGGGCACCGACATCACGATGCCGATCACCGGTCGCGAGGCGCACGCCAGCTCCGGGCTCTTCCGGGAAAAGGGGCAGTCGGGCAACCTGCCGACCGGCGAAGCCTACCTGGCTCCGCTCGAAGGCCAGTCGAACGGTGTTGTCGTGGTCGATGGCTCCATGGCTGGCGTCGGCATGGTGAGCCAGCCGCTGCGGATCGTCGTGGAGCAGGGCTACGCGACCCAGATCTCGGGGGGGCCAGAGGCGCAGACACTCATCGCCTTGCTCGATCCGCACGGGAAGGATGCCCGCACGGTGGCCGAGTTCGGGATTGGGACGAACGACAAGGCGATCCTCACGGGCGTCATCCTCGAGGACGAGAAGGTGATGGGCACCATCCACATCGCCTTCGGCGACAACAAGTCGATGGGGGGGAACGTTCGCGTCGCGAGCCACCTCGACGGCCTGATCACGCGCCCGACCGTCTGGTTCGACGGGACGAAGGTGATGGAGGACGGCCGGTTGCTGGTTGGGTGACGAACACTGATGAGCCGTCTCGTGATGCACAATCTCCTCAAGCCCCTCCTGGTCTTGCTGGTCATCCCGGTGCTCGCCACCGCCCTGGGCATGTTCGGCCGGAGCGAGTGGGACTCGCGCTGGAACGCCACGCTGATGCGGCAGCTGGCCGCCCAGCGGATGCGGCCGGATGCGCGCCTGCTCGCGCGCTACTCGCTGGCGACCTTGTGCTCCGATCGTCGAACGGGCGCGCGCCTGCCTCCCTGCCGGACCTACAACCTGTTTTCCACGGTGATCGGCGCCTCCGCCGTCGTGGGCGGCGCGGGCTTCGTGTTTCTCGGGGCGCTCCTGCTGACAGGTCACCTGTGTCGAGGCAGCAGGCGCCGGCTCGTCTGGCTGTTCCGGCCGTCGCTGGTGTTTGCCGCGGCCGGCACGGCGGCGCTGGCCGTCGCCCACGCGGTGCTGGCCATTGCCGTCGTGATCGCCGGCACGACCTACCTGTTCGGCGAGCCGGTCGAACGTGTCTCGACCTCGCTCGTCCTGGTCGTCGGTACCGCTGCCGTCGTGTGGGCGATCGCGATGGTGGCCGTCGCGTTTAGTGTCACCCGCAGGCCCACCATCACCGTGGTCGGGCGCGCGCTCGACCTGTCTTCCCAGCGTCCGCTGATGGAGGAGGTGGCACGGGTGGCCGACGCGGTCGGCGCACAGCCGCCGCGGAACATCGTCGCGTGCCTGGCGCCTGCCGTGTTCGTGACCGAGGTGAAGGTCGCGTGCCTCGATGGCGTCGTGGCCGGGCGCACATTGTGCCTCTCGCTGCCGCTCGGTCGAATCATCTCGATCGACGAGTTCCGTGCGCTACTCGCCCACGAACTCGCGCACTTCTCACGAGAGGATGAAGGGTTCGCACGGCGGGTGGCGCCGTTCCATGCCGGGGCCTCGCGGGCGCTGGGTTCGCTGGCGCGACGCTCACGCGGCATCCGAGCGGCGGCGGTGTTCCCACCGCTGGTCCTGCTGCGCTTCTACATGGAGGCGGTGCAGGGGACGGAGGAACTTGGCGCGGAGCGGGAGACGACGGCCGATCGACTGGCCGCGACCGTCGCGGGCCGGGAGTCGCTGGGTTCGGCACTGGTGAAGACGCAGGCGTTCGGGCCCGCGTGGTACGCGGCGTACGGCGTCATGCAGGAGGCCGTGGCCGGACGCATGCAGTATCTCAATTCCAGCGCGTTGTTCCAGGAGATCGTCGCGTCGAACACCGGCTCCGAGCGGTTGATCGGCATCGGGCAGCAGCGCGTGGACCACCCGACCGATCGTCACCCGACGCTCGCCGAGCGGTTGACGGCCCTGGACCTCAACCTGTTGGAGGTGGCTGCGGCAGCGCTCGAGACCGCCCCGGTCTTGCCGGCGATTTCGCTGGTGCAGGGATACGAGGCGCTGGAGCAGGGATTGTCGGCCGCGGAACACCATCTGATGGCGGCGACTGGCGGGGAACTGATGGAGCGGCTCGGCGAGTAGCGCCGCTAGGTGGACTCGAAGATCCCGCGCGTCCAGGCAATCGCTTTGGGGTAGTACATCGAGAGATCCCGCTCGGTCAACCCAGCGTGCCCGGCGAATTCCGACGCCTCGTCCCATTGTCCCCGCTCGCGGATTTCGCCAACATTTCGCAGAGGCGCGCGCGCAGCATCGAGGCGACGATCAGCTCCGCCGGCAGGTCCTTGCCCAGTTCGGCGAGGCTCCAGATCGTCGCACAGACGCGAACCTCCCGCTCCCCGAGCAGCACGAGTGCGTGGCGCAGGGAGGAAGTGGCCATCCGGAACCCGTCGGCGGCCGAATTGACGCGGCGCAGCAGGCGGAGCGTCATCGACGTGGGGCGTCTGCAACTCCGGGTTCGGCCCGGGGATGAAGAAGTTGTCGGTGCCCGACCGGAACAGCCGCTCGTAGGCGAAGACCCGCTGGCGGTCATCGAGAATCGGTTGCCGGGCGACGAAGATGTCGGTGAATTGCGGCATGGCGACGCTGACGGGAAGTCGTGGAGTCCCTCTCTGGAGATAATCGGTAGACGGTGGGCCCGGTTGAGACGGTTTCTCACCTCCTTCCGGGATCTTGCGTCCCCGGCCCTGCGCATCCAGGCCAATGCGGCACGCTGGCAGCAGCCGCAATTGACGCGGATGATGACGTGGAGAACAATGATCCGCGCCGGACGCGCCGTTGTCGCCCCGGGCCGTTTTCTGGAGGAGGATCCGATGTTTCGAGTGATCGGGCGGGTGTGTGCCCCGCTGGTCTTGACCCTGCTCGTCGCGGCGGCCTGGATGGTCCCGGCAGGCGCTCGCGGGACGCCGCCGGCCACGCCAGCGCTGCCCTCATTCGCCGACCCCGGCATCTCGCCGGACGGCGCCGAAATCGCCTTCGTGTCCGGCGGCGACATCTGGACGGTGCCCGCCTCCGGCGGCGTGGCGCGGCTGCTCGTGTCGCACCCGGCCACCGAGTCGCGCCCTGTCTATTCGCCTGCGGGAGACCGGCTCGCATTCGTGTCCACCCGCACTGGCAATGGCGACGTCTATCTCCTGACGTTCGCCACCGGCGAGCTGCGCCGGCTGACGTTCGACGATGGCGCGGACGTGCTGGACGCTTGGTCGCGAGATGGCCGCTGGATCTATTTCTCGTCGACCAGCCGCGACATCGCCGGCATGAATGACATCTTTCGCGTGCCCGTGGAGGGGGGCACGCCGATGGCGGTGAGCGCCGATCGTTACGTGAACGAGTATTTCTCGGCCCCGTCGCCCGATGGCAAGCATCTCGCCTTCACCGCGCGTGGCCTGGCCTCCAGCCAGTGGTGGCGCAAGGGACACAGCCACATCGACGAGTCGGAGATCTGGTTGCTGACCGACGGCGCGGCCCCCGCCTACGAGAGGGTGACCGAGGGTGGCGCGAAGGAGATGTGGCCGATGTGGGACGGCAACCGCCCATCGTTGTTCTACGTGTCGGACCGCAGCGGCGCGCAAAACATCTGGAGGCGGGAGATCGGCAAACCCGCGACGCAGGTCACGCGGTTCACCGACGGCCGTGTGCTCTGGCCCTCGATCTCGTCCGATGGCCGACGCCTGGTCTTCGAGCGCGAGTTCGGGATCTGGATGCTGGACACGACCACCGGCCGGGCCGCGGCCGTCGCTATCGCCCGCCGGGGCGCACCTGACGGGCTCGCGGTGGAACACCTGACGCTCACGAACCAGATCCAGGAACTGGCCCTGTCTCCCGACGGGAAGAAAATCGCCTTTGTCGTCCACGGGGAGGTCTTTGCTGCTGCCTCGAAGGACGGTGGAGATGCGACCCGCGTGACGAGCACCCCGGCCAACGAGTCGCAGGTGGCGTGGGCGCCTGACGGCCGCCGCCTGGTCTATGCGTCGGACCGCGACGGCGCGACGCACCTGTTCCTCTACGACTTCCGGACGACGACCGAGACGCAGTTGACCCGCGACGTCCTCGACGATGCCCTGCCCGTGTTCTCGCCTGACGGGAAGCTGCTGGCCTTCGAGCGGGGGCAGCGCGAGTTGCGGCTGCTCGATATCGACACCAGGCAGGAGCGGGTGGTCGCACAAGGATACCTGTCGGACAAGCTGTCCGGCGGTCATCCCGTCGCCTGGTCTCCAGACGGGAAGTGGGTGGCGTATCTCGGCCTCGGTCCGAAGGGGTTCACGAATGTCCACGTCGCCGCGGTGGCTGGAGGCGCCCCCCGGCAGGCCAGCTTCGTGGCCAACGCGTTCGCGGGCAGCGTGTCGTGGAGCCCCGACGGGACGTTCCTCCTGTTCAATACCTCCCAGCGAACCGAGGTCGGTCAGCTTGCTCGCGTCGATCTCACTTTGCGTGTGCCGAAGTTCCGGGAGGATCAATTCCGGGAACTCTTCCAGGAGGAGATGCCCAGGCCGTCGGCGCCTCCAGCGCAACCGCCCGTCCCTGAGACCACCAGGCCGTCACTGGCGCCGGATGTGATGCCGGCCCAGGACGCGAAAGAGACGAAGGACCCGAAGGACGTAAAGAAGCCGGTCAAGCCCGTCGAGATCGCGTTCGAGCAGCTTCGACGACGCCTGGCGATCGTGCCCGCCGGGGTGGACGTGTCCGACCAGGCGATCAGCCCGGACGGGAAGTGGGCCCTGCTGACCGTGTCGGCTGCCGGCCAGACGAACCTGTACACGTACTCGCTCGACGAGCTGTCGCGGGAACGCCCGGTCGCGCGCCAGCTGACATCGACGTCCGGGGCCAAGTCGGACGCGCAGTTCTCGCCGGATTCGAAGGAGGCGTACTACCTCGAGGATGGGCGCGTCCAGGTCATCACGCTCGAGCGCCGGGAGACGCGGAGCATCCAGGTCACGGCCGAGATGGACGTGGACTTCCGGACCGAGAGGCTCGAGGTGTTCGACCAGGCGTGGACCTATCAGCGCGACAGCTTCTTCGATCCGAAGTTCAACGGCGTGGACTGGGACGGCGTCCGCGCCCGCTATCGCCCACTGGCGGCGGCCGCCGCGACCGGCGACGAGCTTCGCCGCGTCATCTCACTGATGGTCGGCGAGCTGAACGCGTCGCACCTCGGGATTTCCGCGCCCTCGTCCGGGGGCGTCACGGGGGCGACCGGGCGTCTCGGCCTCCGGTTCGACCGGGGCGTGTACGAACGGGATGGGAAGTTCCGCATCTCGGAAGTGGTGCCGCTCGGCCCGGCCGCCGTGACGCGGGCGATCAAGGTCGGGGACGCTCTGGTGGCGGTGGACGGGACCGCGCTTGGCGCCCGGACGAACCTCGACGAGGTGCTCGACCACAAGGTCGGACGCCGCGTGGTCCTGACGATCGCCACGGGGCCGGACGGCAAGGACAAGCGGGAAGTGGCCGTACGCCCTGCGACGCAGGCCACCGAGAAGGGCTTGATCTATCGGGAGTGGGTCGAGGGCAACCGGGCCTACGTCGAGAAGGTCAGCGGGGGGCGTCTCGGGTACGTGCACATGATCGACATGGGTGCCGCGTCGCTGGCACAGTTGCACGTCGATCTCGACACCGAGAACCACGGCCGGGATGGTGTCGTCGTCGACATCAGGAACAACAACGGCGGCTTCGTCAACGTCTATGCCATTGACGTCCTGGCGCGGCGCGGATACCTGACGATGACGCCACGCGGGCTGCCGTCCACGCCGGCCCGCCCGGCGCTGGGTCAGCGGGCGCTGGAGTCGCCCACGATCCTGGTGACCAACCAGCACACGCTGTCAGACGCGGAGGACTTCACCGAGGGCTACCGGGCGCTGGGCCTGGGCAAGGTTGTCGGCGAACCGACCGCGGGGTGGATTGTCTTCACGTGGAGTGTGCGGCTGATCGACGGATCGAGCTTCCGACTGCCCCGGGCCCGGATCACGACGGCCGATGGCTCGCCGATGGAGATGCATCCCCGGCCGGTGGACATCGCGGTCACGCGACCGATCGGAGAAGGGCTGTCCGGGAAGGACAGCCAACTCGATGCCGCCGTGGCCGAACTGCTGAAATCAGCGCTCCGGCGCCGGTGAAAGACAGGGCAGGGCGGTGTGCGATTGCCGCCCTGCCACGCGTCCTGTGTCTCGCCGCCCGGGCCCGGCTGGTATACTGGGCGGATGCCCATGCTCCGAAAGGCCTCGTCTTTGATCGCCAACCCGCTCCGTCGGAACGTCGCCATCATCGCCCACGTCGATCACGGCAAGACCACCCTCGTGGACGGGTTGCTCCATCAGAGCGGGGTGTTTCGCGCCAACGAACGAGTGGCCGAGCGCGTGATGGACAACACTGACCTCGAGCGTGAGCGCGGCATCACGATCATGGCGAAGAACACCGCGGTTCACTACCAGGATTTCCTCATCAACATCGTGGACACGCCCGGCCACGCCGATTTCGGCGGCGAAGTGGAACGGACGCTGTCGATGGTTGACGGCGTGCTGCTGCTGGTCGATGCCTCCGAGGGGCCGTTGCCGCAAACGCGGTTCGTCCTCAGGAAGGCGCTCGAGCGGCGACTCCCGCCGATCGTCGTGATCAACAAGATCGACCGGCACGACGCGCGGGCGCAGGAGGTGCTGAACGAGGTCTACGACCTGTTCATCGATCTCGATGCCACCGAGGACCTGCTCGAGTTCCCCGTGCTCTACACCAACGCCCGGGCCGGTACGTCGAGCACCAACGCGATGACGCAGGAGCCCGACCTCCGTCCGCTCTTCGATGCCATCATCCGCTACGTGCCGCCGCCCCGCGGCGACAACGACGCGGGTCTCCAGATCCTGGTCGCCAACCTGGACTCGAGCGACTACCTCGGGCGCATCGCCATCGGCCGCGTGTTCAACGGTCGGGTGCGCATCGGCGACCCGGTCGCCGTCTGCAAGCTGGACGGCTCCGTCCAGGAGACGCGGGTCACCAAGCTGTTCGCCTTCGACGGCCTCAAGCGTATCGATATCGACCAGGCGGGCGCGGGCGACATCATCTGCCTGGCCGGCATCGCCGACATCACCATCGGCGAGACGATTGCCGATGTCGTGGGGCGGCGCGCCATTCCGCCGATCGCGGTGGACGAGCCCACCGTGTCGATGATCTTCGCCGTCAACACCTCGCCCATGGCCGGGCGTGACGGGCAGTACGTGACATCGCGCAACCTGCGCGAACGGCTCGCGAAGGAGTTGCTGGGGAACGTGTCCATCCGCGTGGAAGACACCGATTTCCCGGAACAGGTGAAGGTGATCGGACGGGGCGAGCTGCAGCTGTCGATCCTGATCGAGATAATGCGGCGCGAGGGCTTCGAGCTGCAGGTGTCTCGTCCCGAGATCATCACGCGCGAGGTGGACGGCGTGAAGATGGAGCCGATCGAAGACCTCGTGATCGACGTGCCGGACGAGTTCCAGGGCGTGGTCATCGCCCAGGTGGGCACGCGCCGCGGCACGATGACGAAGATGGTGAACCACGGCAGCGGCCGGATCCGGCTCGAGTTCAGGATCCCCACCCGTGGCATGATCGGCTTGCGCTCGCAGTTCCTCACCGACACCAAGGGCACAGGCATCATGAACCACCTGTTCGCCGGCTGGGAGAGGTGGCACGGGCCGATCCCGGCGCGCGACACGGGAGCGCTGGTCGCCGACCGCTCGGGCTCCGCCACCGCGTACGCGATCTACAACCTGCAGGAACGGGGCGAGATCTTCATCTCGCCCGGCACGACCGTCTACGAAGGGATGATCATCGGGGAGAACGCCCGCAGCGCCGACATGGAGGTCAACGTCACCAAGGAAAAGAAGCAAACGAACATGCGGGCGTCCACGGCCGACGAAGCGATCCGCCTGGTGCCGCCGCGCGTGCTCGGCCTCGAGCAGGCGATCGAGTTCATCAAAGACGACGAGCTCGTCGAGGTCACGCCGAAGAGCTTCAGGATGCGGAAGCGGATCCTGCAGGCGAACCAGCGCCCCAAGCACTGGCAGGGCGAGTAGGACAGGCCCCGGCCGAACCTCCTTGGTTCCGGCTCGACTGGGTTATGACGTCAGCGGGCGACGATGACCGTGTCTGGCGATTCGGACGGGGCCCACGGCACGTCGCCCACCGTCCCGAAGACCTCGCGCCCGTGGAACCCGCCAGCGTCCAGCGCCTCTTCCAGTTCCTGGCGTCGCCACCCCTTGAGCTGCACGTTGCGTGTCGCGAGGACCTCGAGGGGCGGATTGCCGTCCGGACGATAGCGCAGCGTGGACGGCGTGAACACGACCGTGCCGTCGGGGCGCGGCGTCATCAGGCGCAGGAACACCACCTCACCTTCGCCCTCGTCCTGCCGGATGTTCAGCGGCAGATACCGCTGCCCGCTCTGTAGCACCTTGTCGTAGTTCAGCACCTGCAGCAGCAGCGCGGCGCCCGGGCGCAGCCGAGCGCGAAGGCCGCCGACCAGCCGCAGCAGCGTGGCCCGGTCCTGGAGGTGAGGAAGCGTGTTCCCCAGGCAGATGGCGCCGTCGAACGTGCCCGGGGCCAGGCGTTCGACATCGGCGATGTCGCCTTCGACGAACCGCAGGTTGGGCGGGAGCGGCGTGTCGGTGGCCTTGGCCAGCATCGACGGCGACGAGTCGATGCCGACCACCTCGAACCCTTTCGAGGCGAGGAACCGGCTGTGCTCGCCCGTGCCGGAGCCGAGGTCGAGGACGCGGCCGCCCTGGCCGAGAACGCGCAATAGAAACGGCCACTCTCGCTCGATTCGCTGCGGCCAGGCGACCAGCCGCCGGTAATCCACTCGGGAATAGGGATCGTCGGATTTCACCGTCTCAACCTTTCTGGCATGCCTGCCGCCACCTAGCCCATCACCGCCGCCGCCGCGACCGAATCCCGCAACGCCTCGAACCACTCCGGGTCTGTAGCGTGAACGCCCACGACGAGGGCGCCATCCGCACACGTGAATCTCCGGAGCGGGAACAGCGAGCGCGCGAACGCCGGGAGTGGCGTCATGAGAACCGCTGTCGCAACACTCTATCTTGTGGGTCGAGCACCGGGCAAGACAGACAGATTTGGAGTTGCGCTACAAGACCGTAATCGGGGTTGGCAAGCTCGAGGTGGATTCTCTCGCATTCGGCCGGTGTCTCGTTTCGAGGCCGCCGGCACAGTAGTTGCCTTCTCACGAGACAGGTGGCGCGCGCCCATCGCCACGCTCGATGGAGACCGAACGTGCTCAGAACCATCATCCGCACTGCGTCGCTGTTTCTTCTGTGTGCGCTTTCGTCGCTGACGGCGGCGGGCCAGACCACCGTGGTGAACCCGAAGGTGGTCGAGTTCGATCCGTCGGCCGATCACGCGGCGCTGACGGCCGAGGGCCACGCCCTGGTGACTCGCTACGACCTGCAGATCTTCCTGCCGGGAGCGACGCAGCCGATTTCTACCGCCAGCCTGGGCAAGCCCGCGGCAGACGCCGACGGGAAGATCCGGGTGGATTTCTCGACGGTGCTCGTGGGATGGCCCCCGGCGAACGGGACATACGAGGCGCGCGTGGCAGCGGTCGGGCCCACCGGGAGCGGCCAGAGCGATCCGTCGAATCCCTTCGATTTCCAGGCCGTCGTCACGCCACCGCCCTGCACGTTCACGCTCTCGGTCGCGGCGGTCAGCGTGGCGGCCACCGGCAGCACCTCGACCGTCTCGGTGACGGCGAGCGCCGGGACCTGCGGGTGGACGGCGGCG
>Ga0209638_1000141_pt1 | contig 46922 bp, 42 predicted proteins | sample BarGraNGADG00211_FD_184490 | JGI IMG/M metagenome (GOLD analysis project Ga0209638, IMG submission 184490) | Arctic peat soil microbial communities from Barrow, Alaska - Barrow Graham LP Ref core NGADG0002-211 (SPAdes) (version 2) | ecosystem: Environmental > Terrestrial > Soil > Wetlands > Peat... | reverse complement strand
AGCCGCTTCAACGGCGCGAGCGACGCGTATGATGTTGTCGGGGGCCGTAAGGCGTCGGACAACAACACGCTCTACCTCTACACGTGGGTCGTCTTCTAAGCGGACGCACCCAGTGGTAGGCGCGATCCCATGCGGTCGCCGCCGAGGTGGCGCCGGAGCGCGCGCCGTGCGATTTTCCTGACCTGTCGCGTCAGCGGAGTGCACGGCGACGTCGGCATCTGGGCAGGTGTCTGAGTGGTTGAAGGAACCGGTCTTGAAAACCGGCGGACCCTCACGGGTCTCGTGGGTTCGAATCCCACCCTGCCCGTTGGACTTATTACTCCGGCCGCTCAATAGCAGATGTTTGGTGCTTCGCGGATTTCGGTGCAACGAAATCGCGGTGAAGCATCAGCCATGAGTTGCCCCCTGAGCTATGAGTAACTTTCACGCGTTCCGAGTGCCATCGTCACGGCGCCACGAGTGCTTGCGCGACCTTGACAACACCCAATTGGTAATATGCCGGAAGACATCGAGATCGACACGGACAAACTGCGCGAGACGATCGATCGCGAGACCGAGCGCTCGGGTGAGGGCCTCTTGCGCCTTGTAGCCTTGACGACCGCGATTCTCGCCGCCGTGACGGCGGTCGTGTCCCTGCACGCCGGATCCACGATCAACGAAGCGCTTGTTCTCAAAAGCGAGGCGACCGCCCTCCAGGCGCGCGCCTCCGATCAATGGGCCTACTATCAAGCGAAGGGCATTAAGGGCGCGATTGCCACGAGCGCGGCGAACGTAGTGGCCGCAACCGGACACGTGGCGTCGAATTCTCTCCGTGCGCAGGCTGACAGTTACAGCAGCGAGCAGGCGGCCATTCAAGCAGAAGCGCGCAAGATCGAGGGGGAGCGTGACACCAAGTCTGCTGAGGCGGACCATATGCTCGCCCAGCATCATCACTACGCGTTTGCCGTGGCGTTACTCCAGGTCGCGATCGCGCTCGGTGCCGTGGCAGCGCTCACCAGACAGCGAGCGGCGCTCGCCTTGTCCGCCGTCTCCGGCATTGGCGGCATCGTGCTCGCACTCGTAACGGCGTTCACGCGCTAGGCAAAGGGGCACTCAACTGCAGCGCACTCTGCTGACGTACGTTCGATGATGATGATGCCCGCGACCGTGGTGCGCGAGTGGGTGATCGTGAGCGTGATCGTGCCCCTCGTGTGAATGGTTGTGGGCATGCGTCATCGGTGCTCGCCTCCCTAATACCGCACGTTCGCGCGCAGCGACGTCACCCATGCGGGGCCCCGGTCACGGTTGTACCCAGGGTTTCGCACGTATTGCACGTCCGGACCGATCTGCACATTAGGTCCAACCTGGGCCCGGTAATAGCTCTCGACGAACGTCTCAGGTCCGTATCGGAGCGCCCCATCTCCGAGGAGAAAGCCTGTCCCTCCGGCGGCCAGATATTCGCGATGCGCGTCATTGATGGTATGGCGCAGCGCGGCCACGCCGATACGATCGAGGCGGCGGCTCCAGTGGTTACCAGCGAGTTGTACGCCGCCGCTCAGGTGTCCCTCGACTTCCGAGAACGCGAACGACTCGGTGGTGCCATCATCGCGACCCATCCGCAGGAAGGCGCCCGTTTCGCCGTCGTCGGCCAGCGGCTGCTCGACACTGAGCCCGACGCCGCGCTTTCTCCGGCCAGGGGTATCGTCGGCGACGATGTCCGGGCGCGTCTGCGCGGCCAGCGCGCGCGTGAGCGCGACGCGATAGTCGCCCATTCGCGCGTGGTTTTGATAGGCCAGAAGGCGAACCGCCCCACTTCCGGGCAGGACTGTGAGCGTGAGCTCCACGTTATCGCCGCGTGCTCGGCGCAGGTCACTGTCGAACACGTTGCCGTTGGCCTGTCGCGGCATCTGGAATGATCCGGCACGGAGGGCGACGCGGGGGGTCACCCAGGATACGGCAAGCCCGTTCGTATACCCTCGCGTGTCGGCGGCGAAGTCCCACGCGGTGTTCTGGAACAGCCCCCAGTTCATGAACTGCGTGCGCGTCGAGTTCGCGTAGCGATTGACGTCGAAGAGGTCGCTCGCGGCCAGTTTGCCCGCCGACACTTCGATCCGCTTCGTGGCCACCGGCTCCGCGAGCTGGTCGACGCCTCTCGTTACGGCATCGACATCGCTGCCGAGCGGAAGGGTGAGCCGAAGGAACGCGCGGGCGACATATGGTCCGCTCCCGAGATCAGCGGTGCCTTGGCGAAGGACGTCGCCGTTCGTCACGCCCGCGAGGCCAGATGCGTGGCTGATGCCACTCCCCCGTGCCATCTCGACGTCGAGGTAGCCGTCCAACCTCGGCGCAAGTCGCGCTCCAAGATAGATCCCGTAGGTATGACTCACCGCGCGATCGCCGTCCGCGACCAGGCTCATCGGCCCCGAATACGGCGCGTTGAAACGCCCAAGCCGCTGCGCGATCACGGTGATTTGAGTCCCAAGTACCTGAGGCACCCAGTCAGCAGACCCACCCATCTGAGCGCCTGCGCGGCCTGACAGGAGGATCAATCCCGCAGAGGCAAGAAGATCACGGTAGGGACGGTGCGACATGCGCATTGCGGCAAGAGGATATTCTCATATTCATACTACGGCTTACGACGACGTCGTGCACGTCTCGATACGAGAGGCACTGAGCGCTGCACGCCGGGTTGCCGCCGCGCAGCGCGCCCATTTACATTGAACGCTGGCCGCACACCACGTTGCGTCCTGGAGGGGTGGCCGAGAGGCTGAAGGCACCGGTTTGCTAAACCGGCATACTGGGAAACTGGTATCGAGGGTTCGAATCCCTCCCTCTCCGCTCAGAAGGCCCGCCGCCGCCCGCGGCGGGCCTTCGTGTTTCCTCTCTCTGCCTCATCGCCATGGCCGCTCCCCTTCCACGACTCCGCTTCGCTCCTTCGCCGACCGGCTATCTGCACGTAGGTGGCGCTCGCACTGCGCTCTTCAACTGGCTCTACGCCAGGAAGCATGGCGGCCAGATGCTCCTCCGCATCGAGGACACGGACAAGGCACGCAGCACCGACGAAAGCACGCGCGCGATTTTCGAAGGACTCACCTGGCTCGGCTTGAACTGGGACGAGACCGTCGTCCATCAGGGCGCAAATCTCGAGCGTCACCGCGCCGACGCGAACCGCATGCTCGAGAATGGCACGGCGTATCGCTGCTTCTGCACGCAGGAGGAGCTCGCCCAGCGCCGCGCCGCCGCCGAGGCGAACAAGGCAGCCTTCAAGTACGATCGTCGCTGCGACCGGCTCTCGGAACTCGAGATCAAACTCCACGTCGAACACGGGAAGCCGTTCACCGTTCGCTTCCGCGTGCCCAATGGCACGACGAGCTGGGACGACCTCGTGCACGAGACGATCGCCTTCCCGAACAAGGACATCGAGGACTTCATCGTTCTCCGCACCGACGGGACGCCGATCTACAACATGGCCGTCGTGAGCGACGACATCGCCATGGCGATCACGCTCGTCATGCGCGGCGACGATCACATCTCGAACACGCCGAAGCAGATCATGCTCTATCGCGCGCTCGGCGCCGAGCTGCCGCAGTTCGCCCATCTGCCGATGATTCACGGCATGGACGGCAAGAAACTGAGCAAGCGCCACGGCGCAACCGCAGTGGGCGACTATCAGCATCTCGGCATTCTGCCGAGTGCGATGGTCAACTTCCTCGCGCTGCTCGGCTGGGCGCCCGGCAACGACATCGAGATCATGACGGTTCAGGAGATGATCGAGCTGTTCGACACGAAGGGGCTACAGAAGAAGGCGGCGATTTTCGACACGAAGAAGCTCGAGTGGATGAACGGTCAGCATCTTCAACTTCTTCCGGTGGACGAGCTCGTGGCGCGTGTGACGCCTGCCCTCGTTGCCGTTGGCTTGACGACGGAAGCTGACCTCGCGAGCAGACGCGACTGGTATCTCGCCCTGCTCGACCTCCTCAAAGTCCGCGCACGCACGGCCGATGATATCGTGCGTCAGGCAGCGCCCTACTTTCTCCAGAGCGTCGAGTACGACGCCGAGGCCGTGGCGAAACAGTGGAAGGATCGGTCGTCCACGGCGATCATTCTGCGCGGCGTGCGAGACGCGCTCGCCGCGCTGCCGGATTGGAACTCCTCGGCAATGGAGGAAGCACTCCGCGCGCTGGCCGAACAACTCGGGTTCGGCGACAAGGCAGGAAGGATCTTCCAGCCGCTCCGCGTCGCGCTGACGGGACAGAGCGCGAGCCCGGGAATCTTCGACGTCTTGATGATTCTTGGCCGCGCGCGCTCGCTCGCGCGGATCGAGGCAGCGGTCGCGCTCATAGAGGCGACGCCGTAAACAGATGACGAAACAAGTGTTGCGTCTGGCGTCGGGACGAGTACATTAGCCCGGGAAGTTGCAGGAAATCGGGGCCCCATCCGGAGTTGACCACACATTTGTGATGCAGGCGAGGCACCATGACGGAGCCGCTGACGCCGCTGGAACGTCGGGTATATCACTACCTGATCGATTTCCTGGCGGAGAATACATACCAACCCAGCATTCGCGAGATTGCGAAGAAGTTTCGCATCAAGTCCACGAAGACGGTCAGCGATCTTCTTGGGTCGCTCTCGCAAAAGGGATTCATCGAGCGCGATCAATCGCGCTCCCGCGGTGTGCGAATCGTTGGGCACTCGGGACAGGCAAGCACGCAGCCGGTGCCCTACTATGGCCGAGTGCACGCCGGCGAGTCGGCGCTCCTGCCCGATCATCGCCTCGGCTATCTCACGATGGACCGCCGATTCCTGCCGAGCGACGACGTGTTCTTCCTGCGGACCAAGGGAGAGTCGATGATCGGTCGCGGAATCCTGGCCGACGACTACGTGCTCGTCTCGCCGTCCACGCGCGCGAAGGACGGCGACATCGTCGCGGCGCGGCTCGGTGAGGATGCGACGGTCAAGACGCTCACGCATCGTGGCGCGACGATCGTGCTGGAGCCGGCGAACGACTCGGAGCGCGCGATCGAAGTCGGACCGAAGGACGATTTCGCGGTGCTCGGCGTCGTGTGCGGCGTGTTCCGGCCGTTCATGGAGCAGACGCCGCAGCCTACTCTGCCCGTCGCGAGCGACCAGAGCATCAACTAGGCGTCAGGGCACCACGTCAGGGTTCGAGGACACCGGCTTGTCCGCATCCGCGCTCTGCCGCTTCTCCTGGCGCTCCTTGTCCTTCCGCTCGCGAATTCGCTTCACCGCCGTCTTGAATTCATCGTCGTGAAACGCGGCGTCGGCGTGGAGTAGCAGGTCGGCGCGGCGCGTGGTCACGAGCCGGTCGGAGATCGTTTCGCCGGGATTTCCCTGAATGCGGATCGGGAGTGCGGCGAGCACGGCGCTCGGGATGGCGAACTTGCCGAGATAGATCTTGTTGCCGTCGATGCCCCACTTCTGGCCGTTCTTCTCGAACGTCCAGTCGCCGGGCGCCTTGCCCGCAAGCGCGCGCGCCTTCGCCACGGAATCGTTGTACGCGTAGATGCTTGCGCGCACCGCGCTGTCCACCCGCTCGGCGTGCGTCTTGGGCGCGGGGAAGAATTCGTGCGGGTCGTTCGACAGACGCGGATCGGGATCGCCGGGCACGATGCCGGTCGTCACGCCGACCTCTCCGCCTCGCCCCCGTGCACCCACCACGCCGCCTGGCGTGCCGGATGTCGTCGGCGCCGACGGCGCGATCGCGTCGGGAACGCGAACCGGCGCGACCAACCCGCGCGACGGCTGCGTCGCCCTGGGAGCGAGGCCCGTCGAGTCGCGGACGCCCGTCGCGCCGCCCGCGGGTGCAACGTTGATGTAGGTCAGCTTCTCCGGCGTCGGCGACGCTGTGCGGGGCAGGTCCAGCCCCGAGAAGTCGTAGTGGAATGCAGCATTCAGAATCGCGAACGCAACGCCCAAGTGAATGGCGATGGACAGTAGCAGCGGAACCGGTTCGCGACGCTTCTTCATCAGACGGCGCTCACCATCATGCTTGCGAGCACGCGACCCGCCCGCGTCGCCGCATCCGCGATGCGTGCCGGCGACGTGATGAACGAGATGCGGAAGAATCCTTCACCGCCGGCACCGAACGCGGAGCCCGCCATCACGATCACCCCTTCCTCCTCCATCAGGCGGTCCGCGAACGACGCAGACGCGACACCATCGGGGAGCTTGATCCAGAGATAGATGGTCGCGAGTGGCACGTCGCACGCAAAGCCAGCGGCGCGGAACGCCGTCACCGCCGCATCACGCCGTTCCTTGAACGCGGCGATGTTCTTCGGCACAAACGTTTCCCAACTCTCCAGCGCCGCCACGCCCGCGGCCTGTATCGCCATGAACTGCCCTGTGTCGATGAACGACTTCACCTTGGCCAGCGTGCTCGCGACCTCGGGACGGGCCACCGCCCACCCGCAGCGCCAGCCCGTCATGTTGTACGTCTTGCTGAGCGAGTGGAATTCGATCGCCACGTCGCGCGCACCATCGACCTCGAAGATGCTCGGCGGCACATAGCCGTCGAACGCCATCTCCGAGTAGGCGTTGTCGTATACGAGCAGGATGTCGCGCTCGCGGCAGGTCTTCACGACGCGCTCGAGATATTCCATCGGCGCAACGGCGGCCGTGGGATTGTTCGGGTAGTTCAGGTAGAGGATTCGCGCGCGATCGAGCACGTCATTGGGAATCTCGTCCAGCTCGACGAGGAACTTGGTGCGCGGGCGGAGCGCATACCGATACGCCTCACCGCTCGCGAGCAACGTTCCGCCCTGATACGAGTTGTAGCCCGGCTCGGGAATGATGCCAACGGCGCCGGGCTCCAAGTACGCGAAGGCGAGATGCGAGATCCCTTCCTTGGAGCCGATGAGCGGCACCACCTCCGTCATCGGATCGCACGTCACTCCGAAGCGCCGCTGCATGAAAGCGCTGATGGCTTCGCGATACGGGACGTGTCCCATGCCGAAGCCATAGCGACACAAGGAGGGCTCGCTGATCGCCGTCACCATGCGAGCGAGCGCCTTGGGCGGCGGCGCGAGATCCGCGTCGCCGGCTCCGAGGTCGATCACGTCAACGCCGCGCTGGAGAAGCTCCCGCTTGCGTTGCGGAATCCAGGCCAGTGGATAGTCGGGGAGTGTTGCGAAGCGCTGGGCGAACGGCGGCACTATTCGTCGCTGGTGACAGGGTTGCTGACTCGGCTCACGCCGGCGATCTCTACTTCTACCACATCGCCCGGTGCGAGGATCCCTACCCCTTCCGGCGTTCCCGTGAGGACGAGGTCGCCAGGCTCCAGCGTCATGATACCGGAGATGAACGACAGAATTGCAGGGATGTCGAACACCATGTCGCTCGCGCGGCCTTCCTGGCGAACGGAGCCGTTGACGCGCGACGTGACCGTGAGCGACGATAAATCGGTGGGCACCGCGCCCACAGAGCCAAGAGCGCAAAAGGTGTCGAATCCCTTCGCGCGAGTCCACTGCTTATCGGACTTCTGGAGGTCGCGCGCCGTCACGTCGTTGGCCGCCACAATTCCCGCCACCGCCCCTCGCGCTTCATCGGCACTCGCCTTCCGCAGCCGTTTGCCTATGACGACGCCAATCTCCCCCTCGTACTCCACATGCTTTGACACGGTTGGGAGCATTATGGATTCCCCGTCGCGAATGATGCTGGAGGGCGGTTTGAGAAAGATCAGCGGCTCGCGCGGCACGTCGTTGCCGAGCTCTTTGGCGTGGGCGGCATAGTTGCGGCCGACGCAGACGATTTTTGACGGGGAGAGATTGGGCATGCTGGAACTTAATAGACCCGGGGCAACGCGCTTGCCCTGTGTTTTGCCGAGTCAGGATGTGTTGCACTCAACGCTCACGTCTCATGCCTTGCCGCTCCCCGCTCCCAACTCCGTGCTGCCTTCACTCAGCACTCAGCGTCGCAGAGTGTCAGCAGGGTGAAGCTGGAAGAAGGAAGCGGGAAGAAATGAGCAATGAGCGCTGAGATTGCTTCCGACTTCACGCCTCGCGGCTGTAAAACCCTCGCACCTGCTCGACGAGCACGCTCCACCGCCCAATCGCCCGCCGCGCCTCCGGCAGCGCCGCCAGCAACCCCCGCCCATACCGCTTCGTCACGATTCGCGAATCGCCCACCACCACCACGCCCCGGTCGGTCCCCGTGCGTATCAGCCGGCCGAATCCCTGCTTCAACCGCAGCGATGCATGCGGCAGCATGTATTCGGCGAATGGATCGCCGCCACGAGCCACGATCGCCTCGCACTGCGCCGCCGTGACCGGCTCGGTGGGTACGCGAAAGGGCAGCTTCGCGATCACCAGTCCGCGCAGCGCATCGCCCGGCACGTCGACTCCTTCCCAGAACGAGGCCGTTCCGAGGAGAATGGCCTGCCCCGAATCGCGGAAGCGGCCGAGCAGTACGTCGCGGCTCTCTTCACCGTGCACGAGCAGTGGCCACCGCCGCTCGATGCCACGCGATCGCAACTCCACGGCAAGCTGTCGCACTTCGCGGTGGCTCGTGAAGAGCACGAAGAGCCCGCCATCTGACGCGTCGGCGACATCGAGGACGATGCGCGTGATCGCGTTGCGATGAGCGTCCGCATCGACGTTCGGCGCGGGCACATCCGACGGGATCACCAGCAGCGACTGCGTATCGTAGTCGAAGGGCGACGGAAAGACGGCGGTCGTGGGCGGAAGATCCGGCTCGTCGAGGCCGAGTCGAGCGGCCAGGAAGTCGAAGCGGTGCGAGTCCGAGGCGACGTCGCCCGACGATGCGGTGAGCGTCGCGCTCGTGACGATGGTGCTGTCCAGCCGCTTGAACAGATCCTCGCGTAGAATCGGAGCGAGATCGAGCGGCACGCTCGACAGCGCCACTGACTTTTCGCGTCCGCGAACTTCGACCCAACGAATGCTGTCGTCGTCCGCGGGTGGCGCGAGGGCGCGTCGCAATCCATCGCCGGCGCTCTGGAGACGCCTACTCACGGACCGCAGCTCATTCATCAGCGGCGTGAGCTCCTCGTCGAGCTTCGTGCTGCCCTCGATGCGCTCGCGAACCAGGCGCAGGCCCTGGTTCAGCAGCTCGATCTCGCCGAGGGTGTCCTCGAGCGAGAGCGTGAGCCCTGCTTTCCAGATCGGATGAGACGAGAACGCCTGCGTGAGACGAACAACGGGCTGGCCGGCCTCCACAATGAACGTATCGAGCATGTCGAAGAGCAGCTCGCTTTTCTGGCGCAGCGAGTCCACCGAGGGTGCGAGCTTCGCTTCGAGCAGGTCCAGGCTCGCGGTGCTCAGCAGGTCCTTGCTCGTGGCCAGCCGCATGGAGAGCGCGGGGAGCAGTCCCTTACCGCGACGGTCGAGTCGATTCACGAGCCGTTGCAGTCCGCGTCGCGTCACCGTGCTTCCGAGGTGCGTCGCCGCGGCATCTTCGAGATGATGTCCCTCGTCGACCACGAGCCGGCCGTATGCGGGAAGCACCGCCGCGTCGTCCCAGTTCTGCGCCGCGCGACGAACCGCAAGATCGGCGAGCAGCAGGTGATGATTGACGACGATGACGTCTGCGTCGGCAGCGAGACGCCGCGCCTTGAAGACGAAGCACGTGTCGAAGTGTTCGCATTTCACCCGCGTGCAGACGTCCGGCTCGGCGGACACTTCGTCCCACACTTCGGGGCGCGGCGGGACGGGGAGATCGGCCAGCGATCCGTCGGACGTGCGCTCTGCCCACGCGGCCAACGTCTTGAGCTCCGCTGCCATTCCATCCTCGAAGAGCTGCGCGGCGCCGCCGATCGCCTGCTCGAGCCGAGCCTTGCAGAGATAGTTGCGCCAGCCTTTGAGCAGCGCGAAGCGCACCTTCTGGTCTGTCAGCGCGAGCGCGAGGAACGGCAGATCCTTGCCGACGAGCTGCTCCTGGAGGTTGATCGTGTTCGTCGAGACGACGGTGCGCTCGCCGTTCGCGGCGGCCCAGCGCAGCGCTGGCACGAGGTAGCCGAGCGACTTGCCGACGCCGGTCCCCGCCTCGAGCAGTCCGACGCCACCCTCGTTGTAGATGCGAGCGATCGTCGCCGCCATCGCACGCTGGCTCGCGCGATCCTCGTAGCGCAAATGCTGCCGCGCGATCGCGCCATCGGGCCCCAGATCGTGCGCGACCGCCTCGGGGTCGAGACGCGTCTGCTTCTCCGCGCGTGGCACTTCGACGACGACATAAAGCTTCTTCGCGTCGTTGTCGATGATGCCGAATCCAATGCCGTCGTCGTGGATCCGCGCAGCGACGTCGTAGTCGGGACCGGAAGGCTCGAGCAGCCCCGACGGATGGTTGTGGACCAGCATCTCGCCGCGCCGCGCAAAGCCGGGGAGCGCGAGGACGCTTTCCACATCGCCGCGCGCCACGACGCGTGCCGTCAGCACGACACCCTCCTCGTCGAGCGAGCAGACGAAGCACACCTCTCGGCTGCCAGCCATGCGAATTGCCGCCCGCATCGCCGCCGAGGCGGACGAGGCAAGTCGGGAGGTTGAGGGGGGCTTGGGAGCTGGGCGAGGCACCCCTGAAGATAAACCGAAACGACCCCTGTCTGACAGTCGGACAGTCAGACTATCCGACTAGGTCTTGAGCGGCTTCTTCTTCGCGGCGGGAAACAGCACGTTATTCAAGATCAGCCGGTATCCCGGGCTGCTCTTGTGCAGGGACAGATCCGTCGGCGGGTTGCCGATGGCGTGTTGCGGGTCTTCGGGGTCGTGTCCGCCGAGGAAGGTCCACGTGCCTTTCCCGTAGTCGCCGTGGATGTACTTCACCCACGGCGCGCCTTCTTCCGTGGCGAGGATGATGTCGCCCGGCTTGAGCGTCGCCTTGGTGAAGCTGGTCGTCACGCCGTAGTAGTCGTTGACCACGCTGCGATGGTTCTGCACCAGCATGCTCGGAACGGGATCGAACTTCGCCGAGAAGTTGAACAGCGTGAACGTGCCGAGCGGCTGCCGGCGGCCTGGCACGTTTACCTGATGCCCATCGATGTCGCTCATCGAGTTCACGAAGGGCGAGTGCTCGAGATGCGCGTCCTTGAAGGCGAGCGAGCGCTTCCAGTTCATGCGCGAGTCGGCATCGGGATCCATCGGCGAGCCGTCGGCGAACTCGCCCGCGATATCGACGTCGTGTCCGGCGATCGCAAGCTCGAGCGTCTCCGTTGCCCCGCACATCGCGAAGAGAAATCCGCCGCGCTCGACGAACAGCCGGATGCGTTCGGCGACGTCCTTCTTCAGTCCGGGGACGCTGGCGTAGCCGAGCTTCTTCGCCACCGCGGCATTCTTCGCGACCATGTCGCGAAACCAGGGCGCGTCGCGATAGCCGAGCTGGAACTTGTTGAACTGTCCCGTGAAGTCTTCGTGATGGAGGTGCAGCCAGTCGTACTTCGTGAGATCTCCCTGCTCCACCTGCTCGTCGTAGATCGGCGTGAACTCGATGCCGGCGTACTTGAGGGCGAGGGTCACGGCATCATCCCATGGCTGTGCATCCGGCGGCGTGTAGACGGCGATGCGCGGCGCCGTTTCGAGGGGCACGCTTTCCATGTTGCCTCCCGCCATCTCCTTGCGGATGGACGCGAGCTGCGCGGCGTTCACCGGCTCGGTGGAGATGCCATCGAGCGCGGCGCGGCGGCGCAGCTCGGGCGCGTCGGGCAGGAGGAAAGAGCCACCGCGAAAGTTGAGCAGCCACTCCGCCTGCACGCCGGTCTTCATGGCGTTGTAGGTCAGGCCGTACGCTTTCAGGTGGTTGGTCTGTCCGTCATCCATCGGGATGAGCAGACGTTGCGCATGCACACGCAGGAGCGGTGCGGCAAGAAGCAGCAGCGCAGCCACCGCGATGCGCCGGTTGAACAACGAAGACTTCATGATCCTGGAGGAACCGCGCCGCGCGCCAACTCCAGCTCGCGCCGCGCTTGAGGAAGGAGCGCGCTCTGCGGCGCGCTGAGAATGAGATGCTCGAGATGCGCCGTCGCTCCGGTCAGGTCGCCGCGGCGGCGAAGGGCGCGCGCCCATTCGAGCTCGCTCTCCACCGCTTCCGGAGTGGACGCATGCTCGGTGACGATGCGCTGCCAGATCGGTATCGCCTCATCGGGCTTCGTCGCTCGCAGACGCGCCGCAATGAGCAGCAGCGCTGGAGCGACCTCGGCATGCCGAGCCGCGGCGTCGACGAACTTCGCTGATGCGCCCGCGCTGTCCGCTCGTGCCAGCGCGAGAAATGCGGCGCCGAGCTGCGGCGCCGTATCACCCTTGGCCCGTGCGACGATGCCCATCGCGAGCGCAAGCTCGGCGTTCGGCGCACGCGACGCTCGCAGCAGCGTGCGAGCTGCACCGAGCCGCCCGTCATACAGTGCCAGCCATCCGGCGGCTTCGCTCGAGTCGGCCTCTGGTCCAGCGGCGCGAAGAGCCGCACGCGCCTTCGTCAGGTCACCCGCGCGCACCCACGCCATCGCGACCATCTGCGCGAGACGCATGCGCTGCGCCGGTACGAGAAATCGGTCGAAGCGCGCGATCAGCGCATCAGCCTCGCTCCCACGTCCGAGCGCCACGAGCGCAGCCACGTGGAGTGGAAGGTATTCGCGGCCTGCGCGCGCCGAATCCTTTTCCCAGTAGGCGAGCGGGGCGAGCGTGAAGACCTCGGCCGGCGCGCCAGCACGCAACGCCGCCGACGCGGCGCGAAAGGCGAGCGGCGACGTCCATCGCACCGTGAGCGCCGCGACGAGCGCGTCGTGCGCGATGGACCAGCGCTCCTCGGCGTAGGCCCGGTCGCCGAACTCCTCCCACATCGTTGCCGCACTCGTGTCGGGGCGCAGGGCACGCAGCGCATCCCACGCCTCCTGCGGCCGGCCCCAGGTGAGCTCGAGCTCCGCAAGCGCGCGGCGCGAGCCGGCGTCCGCGGGCAGACTCGCGAGTGCGGCGCGTATGCCCTCGCGCGAGGCCGGCGGTGCCGGCGCGAGCGCATATGCGGACGCGCTTGCCAGATGTGGCGCGTCAACGAGCGCACGTCGCCACGATTGCGCGCTCGGCAGCCACTCACCCATCGCGGCACGAAGCTGCGCGTTCTCGTATTCCAGATCGCGCAGGCTGCCGAGCACCGTGCGTCCGCGCACGACGATGCTGTCCGCAGTGGCGGGGCGGCCGAGTTGAATGAGTATGCGCGCGTACTCACGATAAGGCGTGGCATCGCGAGGCACGGCGCGCACCCATTTCTCGAACGCGTCGCGCAGGCGGTCGTCGCGACGAAGAATCTGCAGCGTGCGAAGCTGCACGGTGCGGTAGAGCGACTCGCGCGGATTCTGCGCGATGAGGGTGTCGAGAGGAGCGAGCAGCGAATCGCTCATTCCGAGCTCGGCGTACACGCGCTCGAGCCCGAGCAGCGCGTTGGCCGACGGCGCCGTACGCACAGCGCCTCGAAAGAGCACCGCCGCCGCCTTGTAATTCCCGGCATTCTCGAGATCGAGCGCGCGAATGACATCCGGGCGCTCCTCCTGCTGCGCGCGCAGGAGGCCGTGAGCGGACACAGGCTGCACGATCGCCAGCAACAGCACGCCCAAACCGACGCGCGCGGCGCGCGCGTCAGGGCGTCGGAGGAGGACCACTATTCAGACGCGTGAAATAATCCAGAATCGAGCGACGCTCGTCTGCCGAGAGCGCGCGAAGCTCCTGCCAGGTCGGTGGCCGGAACTTCACGGCGGCGCGCGCGTCGACTTTCGCGCCGGGTCCGAACACATCCGTTCCGGTCGCGGATTTCGCTTCCCGCTTGCCCGTGTCGTCGCGCTCTTCCTTTTCGAGCGACTTTCCCGCGTCGAGCAGGCGGCGGAAGAGCTGCTGCTGCCTCGCGATCGTGCTCCCGTCCAGCCGGCCGTTGTCGAGCGCCTCGGCGAGCTGGCGTGCTTCCTGGGCGAGTTGCGCCGCGCGATCGCCACCGGCGGCGTCACCCGCCTCCTCGAGCTGCTCGGACAGCTGGCGCTGCTGGCGGGCCAACGCCCGCGCGAGCGATTGCCCGGCCGCGCTGCTCTGGCCATTCGGCATGTTGAACAGGCTCTGGGCCTGGCCGTTGATCTGCCCCTGCTTCTGCGCCATCTCCTGCATCTGCTTGAGCATCTCCTCGAACCCCGAGGCGCTGCTCGAATTGTTGGCGCGCTCGCGATCGCGGGCGAGCGACGCGGCCGCCTTCGTCAGCGCGTCGGCGGCGTCGCTGAGTGCACTCGCCTGCTTCTGGCCGCTGCTGTTCGGCTGGCTCACGCTCTCGGTCGCCTGCGACACCTTGCTCTTCGCTTCCGACATGGCGCGCTGCGTACTGCCCGAGAGCAGCGCGCTCTTCTTGCCGGCGCCCTGTAGCCGCTCGCTCGCCTTGTCCACGCCCTGCTCGATCGCGCTCTGCGCACTGCGCCGCTCGTCCGGCGACGCACCGTTGCGCGCCTTCTGTTCCAGCGAGCGCTCCTCGCGCGCGAGCTGCATCATCTCCTGCACGGACTGATCGAGTTCCGACGTGAGCTCCTGCTTCCACTCCTTGACTTGCTCGCTTCGCGCATCCTGCATCGACTTCGCGGCGCGATCCATCTCGTCCGCGGCGGCGTTGCTCGCCTGCCTGGAGCCTTGCTGGCCACCCTTCTGCGTCTCATCGGGCTTTCCCTCTCCGGGCTTGGACTCCGCGCCCTTCTTCGCGTCGTCGGCCTTCTCCCCGGACTTCATCTCGTTCGCGGCGCGACGCATCTCGGTCTCGGATTTCGCCGCATGCTGTCCCGCCTCCTCCGTCTTCGATGCGCCGGCATCCGCCCGATCTTTCGCCAGCCGCGCCTTGAGCTCGTCCATCGCCTCGTGAAGCCGCTCGGCTCGCTCGGCAAGCTTGCTCGCTTCCTTCGCGTCCGCCGGAGTCTTCGACGGATCGGTGCGACGCGATGAATCCGCCAGCGCGCGCTCCTTCTGCGCGAGCTCCTTCGCTTCGTCCCCCAGCGTCTGCATGGCGCCTTCATGCGCCGCACGCTTCAACATCTCGGCGCTGCGCTCGAGCTGCTCGCGCAGCTTCTGCTGCATCTGCGCGAGGTCGCGCAACGCGTCGCGAGACTGCTCGCCGTTCATCTGCTTCGACGCATTCTCCAGCTTCTGCATCTGCGCCATGAGCTCCGGCGTCAGCGCCTGCCGAAGCAGCGCCTGCGCCTCGCCGAGCTGCCGTGCGAGCGCGGTGTCCAGCGCGCCGGCGGCCTTGAGCTGCTGCTCGAGCTGTTGCGTCGCCCGGCGAAGCTTCTGCACCCGATCGGCCATCGCGCGCTGCTCCTGCGCCAGACTGCGCGCCTTCTCAGCGGCCTCGAAGTTCATCGGGCTCTTCTGCTGACCACTCTGGCGCGCGGCATCCTTCGCCGCATCCGCGCGTGCCTGGGCGCGTGCCGCCTCGTCCGTGCGCTGCGCCAGTGCCTTCTGATCTTTCGCGGCGGCCAGCGCCTCTTTCACCGCGGACTCGCCAAGCGCGCGTGCAGCGGTGCGCTGCTCCTCGCTCGTCGCGCGACGGAGCACCAGCTCGCGGCTCACGCCACGCTGCGCCCACGGCGACGCATCCACCGCTTCGGCGCGCACTGTCACAGCGTCGCCCGGCGCGAGATGCAGCGCGCCGAGATCCACGTTTGCGGTTCCAGCCCAGCTCGTGCCGACACTGCTCGCGAGCGCCTGCATGATGGGCGCGGCATCGCGTACACCGGCGCGCATGATCCGTAGCGCGACCGACGCGACACCGTGATCGTCCGACACCAGCATCGCGAGCTGTACCGGATCGCCCGAGACGAGCAGCGTGTCAGCGGTCGGCTCGGCGATGACGACATGCGGCGCCGAGTCGGCGACGACGATGACGTCGAGCGGTTCGGGGAGATCGGGAACGAGACCGCCGGGTCCTCGCGCAGACCAGTGTAGTTGCACCGAGTGCTCCGGCGTGAATTGGCCGCTGAAGGTCTGACCGGCCGCGCCGAGCGCGATGCGATCGCCAGCCGGCGCAACGAGCGCGACGTCAGTCAACGCGACGGAAGCGCGGCCGGCGATGGACAGCACGCTGCCGCGCGGCAGATGAAGCGGCTCGCCAACCGGCAGCGACTCGTCCGACCGGCCAAGATAGCTCGGATAACGCACGTGCAGCGTGACGGCACCCACGAAGGGCCGGTCGGCGGCGTGGACGATCACGCTGTCGCTCGTCGCCCGGCCGTCGGATACGACGAGGCGCAGATCTCCTCGAAGCACCTCCACCGTCCACGGAGCCACGCCGGTCTTCGGGTCGATGGCCAGCGTGTCGGTGCGCCATGCGTCGCCAGTCTGGCGCACGTCGAGATAGACGAAGCGGCGGCCAGGAGCGCGCACGTTCACTCGCAATGCGGACCCGCGCAGCAGCTCGTGCGGCGCGCCCTCGATGCGCGGGCGATCGAGGAGATTGCCGGTCCACGCATCGATCGGGCGGAGCACGGCGCGCAGTCCATCGCCGAACAACGGCGACGCCGTGAGCAGCACGAGAATGCCCGCCGCCGCGGACACTGCGCCAACAATCGCCCGCTGTGAGCTCGCACGCCGCATCGCCGGCGCGAGCGGCGCATCGGTCGACAACGTCCCGCGCACGCCGCGAGCCGCACGCTCGGCGAGCGCGCCCTGCCCTTCGAGCTCCAGCACGCCCACAAGCGCACCGCGACGCATTCCCTGCTCCTGCTCGATCACCAGCGCGACGTCGCGACGCGACGCGCCACGATGCAGCCGCTGGCGCGTGCGGAACGCCAGCGCGACGAGCACGACCCCGACGACGATCCACACGGAGACTGGCAGTCCGCGCGGAAGGGTGAGCCATCGCGCGCGCCCGAGCAGTGCGGCGCCGCTTGCCACCAGCACCGCCGTCAGTGCCGCGGCGAGCAGCACGCCCGCGGCAACCTCGGCGCGCCGCAGATGGCGTCGCTCACGCTCGACGAGTGCCCGAATGGTCACGGGATGGGCCGGCTGGTGACGGCGTAGACGAAGAGGTTCACTCCCATGCGCAGCGCCGCCTCGTGCAGAGCAATGGGATCATGATACGTCTCGGGATCTTCCCAGCCGTTGCCGAGGTCACTCGAAAAGGTGTAGTACACGGCGAGCCGGTCGCCGAGAAAGATGCCGAAACCGCGCGCCGGCTTGCCGTCGTGCTCGTGAATCTTCGGTACACCCTTCGGAAAGTCGTACAGGGCGTGGTAGATCGGATGCGAGAGCGGTACGTCGACGAGCTCGCGATCGGGAAAGACTCGTTTGATCTCGCGCCGAAAGCTTTCGTCGAGCCCATAGTTGTCGTCCGCGTGCAGAAAGCCGCCGCGCAGCAGATACTCGCGCAGCCGCACGACTTCCGCATCGGAGAGCTTGATGTTGCCGTGCCCCGTCATGTGAATGAACGGATAGTCCCACAGCTTGTCGTCCATCAGCGTCACGCGCGCTTCCGTCTTCTCCACGGGCAACGAGGTGCGCTCGCGAATGGCGGCGAGCAGGTTCGGCAAGCTCGATGGGTTCGCGTACCAGTCGCCGCCGCCGTCGTACTGCAGGCGCGCGACGGTGAGCCGGGGCGTATGTCGCGCGGCCGCGACTGGCATGAGTAGCAGGGCGAGCAGTGCCGCCGCACGAGCAAACCGCATGCAGGACGATCTCACTCGTGCGCGAGGCGATAGGCGAGGTTGCGCGCGGCACCCATCTTCGACGCGAGGGCGGCGGCGACGTCGCGAGGCGTGCATCCCTCAGCGCGGAGCTCCGCGACGCGCGCGCGCAGTTCCTCCTCATTGGCACCCAGGGGCGCGCTGGCTCCGGCGACGACGATCACGACTTCTCCGCGTGGAGGTGCATCGAGGTAATACGCCGCGAGGGCGGCCACCGTTCCGCGTCGCAGCTCCTCGTACTGTTTGGTCAGCTCCCGGGCGACGACCGTTGCCCGCTCTCCCGCCCCAGCCGCAGCGAGCTCGGCCAGGGTGTCACCCACGCGAGCGGGGGCCTCATATACGACAGCCGCATGACGCAAATAAACGATCTCGGCGAGCGCGCTCCGTCGCTCGCCGCCCTTTCGCGGGAGAAACCCGTAGAAAGTGAATCGGTCGAGGTCGAGCCCCGAGGCCACAAGCGCGGCGAGGAGCGCCGAGGCTCCGGGCACCGGCGACACCGCGATCCCCGCCTCGACCGCGGCGCGAACGAGCCTCGCTCCCGGGTCGGAGAGGAGCGGTGTCCCGGCGTCGGAGATGAGGGCGAGCTGCTCGCCATTCTGTAGCCGCTCGATGAGTCTGGGTGTCGCCTTCGCCTCGTTGTGCTCGTGGTAGGGCAGCAGAGGCGTCGCGATCGAATAGCGGTCAAGCAGATGGCGCGAGTGGCGCGTGTCTTCCGCGAGGACGGCGGCGACCTGCTTCAGCACTTCGACTGCGCGGAAAGAAAAATCCCCCATGTTTCCGATGGGGGTGCTCACGACGTACAGCGTGCCGGGCCCCTCCACGGTCACGCCAGCTTCCACGAGAGCTTGTCGAACAGACCGGCCGAGAGAAAGAGATGCCGTCGCTCGTACGTGAGCTCGCGCAGCATCTGCCCCGGTGCGTGCCCTTCCTGGTTTCCCGCCGTCCAGAGGATCTCGTTGAGCAACGCGGCAATTGCGTCGGTCAGAGCATCCGCGTCGGCGACGACTGGACGCGACGGGCGCCCGTTGAACGAAAACCCCTCGAGCGGCGGATGCGCGGTCACCAGCGTCTGCCGCGCATGTTCCGCGATCGCCGGCGCGCTCTCGCTCCCGTCAGCGACGAGACGAAGCACGAGCGAGGTGGCCAGATCGCGATAGGCCTGAACGAGTCCCGTGGCCGCCTGCACCGGCAACGGCGCCGGTACCAGCCAGTGACGCACCGTAACGTGCAGGGCTCGACGGTCTCGCTCGAATAGGCGGCTCACCCGTTCGACCAGCGTCCCGCCGTACGAGCCCGAGAGATAGGCCGTGTGCGCCGAACCATGCCGGAACAGCAGGTAGTTCACTTCGCCCTCCGCCGCAATCTCCACCAGGCCATCGAAGGTCGTGGCCGTCAGATACGGAAAGAGCGAGGACGGTTCTGTGGCGCGAAGCTCCGACGGCCAGGGCACGGGAGGGTGCGTCTGCGAGGCGTACATGCAGGAGAGCTGCTCGTCCTCCGCCTCACAGAAGCAGATCTCACCGTACTCGGGTTCGGCGGGCACCTTCTCCACTGCCACGCCAATGGCGACGGGATGGAAATCCCTGCCGTTGTGCGAGCAAGCGTTGACCAGTTCTCCCCGCTGCAGGTAGAGCACGAGGAACTCTTCCGGCAGCCAGATCGCCACGTATCCGGAGACCCTCGCGGAGCGGTCGCGCTTCGCATCCGTGAGCAGGTTCTCGAGGTGGACGTAGGCCAATCGCGTGCGCGGCAGCAGAACGCGAGTATGCGGATACCGCAGGCCGGCGACAGTGGCGGGCATCGGTGGAGGAAAAAGGGCCGGGACGACGTGTGTCGTCCCGGCCAAATGTGTAGCAGCGTAACCGGGCGTGCAACGGCGTCGTAGCCGCCGGACTCAGGCGGCCGGAGGCGACACGTGCTTCTTCAGCTTCTCCTCGATCGCCGGTCGCGGCTGCGCACCCACGATCTGATCCACGACTTTCCCATCCTTGAAGAACAGCAGCATCGGAATGGAGCGCACGTTGAACCGGGTCGCCGTCTTGATGTTCGCGTCGACGTCGAGCTTGGCCACCGTCACGCCCTTGCCGGCATACTCCGCCGCGAGCTGATCGAGAATCGGCGCAATCATCCGGCAGGGGCCACACCAGGTTGCCCAGAAATCCACCACCGTAAGGCCCTTCGCCTTCTCCACCTTCTCCTCAAAATCCGCATCCGTTACCGCTTGCGCATTCGACATCGTTCGTCCTCGTCTCCCGGCGGCCATCACGCGTGCCGCCCCCAGAATTAGTATTCAGCGTCGGCGCAACTTCACACCAGCGCACTCGCCATGACCCGCGTTACTCCTCGTCCCACCCGCATTGCCCACGTGGGCATCGCCGTTCACGCACTCCACGAGATCCTGCCCTTCTATCGCGACATCCTCGGCATGCCCGAAGTCCCGCTCGATGACGCCGACGGAGCGCGAATCGCTGGCCTGCAAGCCGGGGAATCGCTTGTCGAGCTTCTCGAAGCCAACTCCGCGGACACGCCAATCGGCAAGTTCGTCGGCGGACGCGGCCCCGGCATTCATCACATCTGTTTCGCCGTCGACGACCTCGACAGCACGCTTGCCCGCTGCAAGACCGCCGGCGTCCGTCTCATCGACGACACACCGCGGCTTGGCGCCGAGGGGAAACGTATCGCGTTTCTCCATCCAAGCGCCACGGCGGGCGTGCTGGTCGAGCTCAGCGAATTCTAGTCGAGACGGATGAAGACATTACTTCGTCGAACAGAGATCCTTCACCGGCGCCATATCGGCAGATCGAACGTACCAGCGGTCCGGTCCCTTCGCAGTGAAGAAATCCGTCACGCGCGTTACAGTTCCCCGCACGAGTTCGACCTGGAAGACGCGCTCATTGTCCGCGGCGGGCGACTCACTGAGCACGCGCGCGCGATCATGCTTGAAGCAGCGAATGAGAATGAGTTCGCGCTGTTCCATCTCCTCGCGGGGAATAACCTTGGAGTCCCGCACCGGGCCGTTCTTGTCTCCCCACGCGGTAGCCAGCGCCTGGAGATCCTGCGCACGGATCGCCGAGAGAAATGCATCGAGCGCCGGGCGTGGCCCAGCGGCGACGGGCGCGGCGGCCACCGGCGCTGGCGCCGGCACTTCGACCGTCCGCGTCTGGCAGGCGCCCGCGAACAACAGACCAATCAGCAGCAGTTTTCTCACTCGTGATCTCCCTTGGGACTGGTGCGAACCTAACGAGTCTCGCCTTTTTCCGGCAACAACGCCAGTGACTTGACGACACATGACGACAATTCCCCAGCGGCTCTACATCAACATCGACCACGTCGCGACGATTCGTCAGGCACGGCGCGGCGACGAGCCAGTTCCGGTCGACGCAGTAAGCGTCTGCGAGCGTGCCGGCGCTGACGGGATCACCGCCCACCTGCGCGAAGACAGGCGGCACATGCAGGACGCCGACATCGACGCCATCGCCGCCGCGGTGACCACGGTCTTCAACCTCGAGATCGCCGGCACCGACGAGATGATCGCTCTCGCCGAACGGCTTCGCCCGTATCAGGTGACGCTCGTGCCCGAGCGACGCGAGGAAGTCACCACCGAAGGCGGACTCAACGTGACCGCCGATCCGCCGCGCCTCGCGCGCAGTCTGCAGCGGCTGCGCGACGCCGGTATCCGCACCAGCCTCTTCATCGACGCCGATCGTGAGAGTGTTACCCGGTCGCGCGATCTTGGTGCCGACTCGGTCGAGCTGCACACCGGACGCTATGCGAACGCGTCGGGCGACCCGGCCGCGCTCGCCGCGCTGCGGGACGGCGCCGCCCTGGGCGCGTCGCTCGGACTGGCGGTGCACGCCGGTCACGGCCTCACGACGAACAACGTAGGTCCCGTGGCGGCGATTCCGGAGATCGAAGAGCTCAACATCGGGCACCATGTCGTCTCGCGCGCCATCTTCGTGGGACTCGACGCGGCGATCCGCGAGCTGCGCGCCGCGATGGACGCGGCGCGGCGCCGGCCCTAACTTCGACTCGGTCTCCCGTGTCACCACTGTTCACCAGCCTGGAGCGGGCATGACGGCCCCCACCCCCGTCGGGTACCTCGACTTCTTCATCCTCGAAGCCAGCGATTACGTCGAGCAGCTCGACACGCTGCTCGACGCCGGAGGCGCGTCGGGTCCGGATCCCGATGGGCTGCAGCGCGTGGCGCGTGCACTGCGCGGAAGCGCGACGATGGCCAAGCTGCTCTCCTTCGCGGAGGTTGCGGCGGGGGTCGAGCGGGTGGGGCGTGCGCTGCGCGAGGGTGCCCTGCACTGGGACGCCGGGCTGAGCGGCGTGGTGGTGGCGGCTGTGGACGACTGCAAGCTCCTGCTCCGTAATGTACGCACCTGGAGCGACGCGGAAGACACTCGCGCGCGCGCACGTGTCTCCGAGCTGACGCAATACGCGGCGGTGCGCAGTCCGACGCCGCTTGCGTCGCCGAGCGTGCTGGGACACGACAGCTACCTCACGACCGAAGCGTCAAACATCGGCGCGGGCCTCGAGCTGCTCGCGACGCGGCCGAGCGATCGCGACGCGGCAGCGAATGTCCTGCGTCGCGTGCGTGCGCTTCGCGGCATCGCGAGCGTGAAGGATCATCCGGCGCTCGCCGATGTCCTCGAAGCAGCCGAGCAGGCGGCACATCCGCTCGAGCTCGGCGAGCCCTCGCTCAGCGCCGAGCGCATCGCCCTCCTCGCCGCTGCCGCGACGGTGCTGCGCGGCGTGGCATCCGCGATCCGCGGCGGCGGTTCCGACGCGCCCGCGGCTGACGTCGCGCGCTTTGCCGCAGCGCTCGATGCGCTGCAGGAGCGAGAGACCAGCGCCGAGCGCGTCGTTCCCATCTCCGAGCTGTTCTACGACGATGGCGGCGCAACGATCGTGAACGCTGCGACGAACCCTCCGACCACGCCGTCCGAGCGGTTCCGCCTGGAGGCGGTGAGCCAGGGCGAGCACCTCCGGCGCCTCGTGTCCGATGCGCGCGCCGCCCGCGACGACCTCGCGCGCGAGCGCGTCCGTCGCGGGCTGCGTCAGGCGCTGCGCTCGTTGCGTCAGGCGGCGGAGAGCTTCGGCGAGAAGGACGTCGCGGACCTGGTCGCGTCGCACGACAGCGCGGTCGTCCAGCTCGACGCACGGGCACTGGAGTCGCTCGACGAGGTTGCGACGCTGCTCGCGCAGCAGGGATCGTCGTCGGCATCGATCGGCGAGCGCCTGAGTGCGCTCAGGACGCCGCGCACGCCCGTGATGACGCCGATCATGCCATCCTCGGCCATTGCGCCGCCGTCGGATGCGCCGCAGGAGCGGGTGATTCCGGCCGTCGCGGAACTCGCCGCGGCGGTGCGGACGACTGCCGCCTCGCAGGCAACGTCGGCCGCGTCGCGGCTCGGCGCTCTGCTCGACGCGGGCATCAGGAATCTCGGCTCGCTCGGGCAAACGCCGCTCAGCGTTCCCGCGGTGATCGCCGAACAGCCTCCCGTGCCCATCGACGTGCTGCTGTATCGCGGGCGGGCGGCCATTGAACGATGTGTACAGATTCGCGACGAGGTGAGAGGCGGCGGCGGAACGCTGGATGCCGATGCGCTCGACGAGCTCTTCGACCTGCTCGACCTCGCGCTCACGGACTGACCTGACATGAAATTCGGCTGGCGCAGTGCACTCGGCATCGCTCTGAGCGCCGTTCTTCTCTATCTCGCGTTCAAGGACATCGAGTTCGCAAAGGTCGTCGCGAACGTGCGCAAGGCGAATGTCGGATTGCTCGCGCTCTCCGCGGTCACGGCGACGTTCATCTTTCCACTGCGCGCGCGCCGCTGGCGGCCGATTCTCGATCCGGTCGCGCCGGATCTTCCCTTCGACGTGCTGTGGCGGCCGACGGCGATCGGAATGATGATCAACAACGTGGTGCCTGCGCGCGCCGGCGAGATCGCGCGCGCGTACGCCTTGTCGCGATTCGCGCCGAAGGTGCCCTTCCCCGCCGCCTTCGCGTCGCTGGCCGTCGACCGTTTGTTCGACGCCGTCGTGCTCCTGATGTTGATGTTCGGTGCCATGCTCGATCCCGCCTTTCCAGCGGGCGCGCAAGTGTTTGGCGTGTCGATGACGAGCATCGCCATCAAGGGGATCGCCTTTGTCGTCCTCGTCCTCGCCGCGATGTACGCGATGGTGCTCTCTCCGGCACGCGTGCTCGCGCTGTACGAAGTCGTCGCGCGCCGCATCGCGCCGAAGCTCGAGGCCAAGGGACGCGTCGCGCTCGTCGCGCTCACTCATGGACTGAGTGTCCTTCGCACGCCGGGCCGCTTCGCCGCGGTCTTCGGGTGGACGCTCGTACACTGGCTGCTCAATGCCTTCGCCTTCTGGATCGCCTTCCGGGCGGTCGGCATCACCGCGCCGTACAGTGCCGCGCTCTTCCTGCAGGGCGTCATCGCCATTGGCGTCGCCGCTCCGCAGGCACCGGGGTTCTTCGGCGTGTTCGAGCTGTTCGGCAAGGAAGGTCTCCGCCTCTATGGCGTGAGCCCGGATGCCGCGGTCACGTGGGCCATCGGATTTCACTTTCTGTCCTTCGTGCCCATCACGCTCATCGGCGCCTGGTACTTCATTCGCGCCGGACTCTCTTTTGGCGAGATCGGCAGCGTGGAGACCGACGGTCCGGCGAGCACTGGCGCGCTGCCCCCTGCGTCGCCACCCGCGTGAGCGGCCGCGTGAGCGGCCGCGGCCTCCCGGGCGCAGCGCGCGGCGCACGCGCAGTCGAGATCGCGGCGCAGGCGAAGGTCAATCTCCGGCTGCGCATTCTCGCCCGCGAGACCACGGGATACCATCAGCTCGAGACCCTGTTTCTCCGCCTCGCGCTGGCGGATACGGTGCGCGTACGTCGCACCAGTGTCGCCCGCACCCTTGATGTCGTTGGCGACGGGGACCTCACCGCGCTCGGCGCACCAGAGCGCAATCTCGCCTGGCACGCCGCGGATGCGTACTTCGACGCAACCGGAATGAAGGGCGGATTCGCCCTCGAGATCACGAAGCGAATTCCTGTGGGCGGAGGACTCGGTGGGGGGAGTGCCGACGCAGGCGCCGTGCTCCGCGCGCTCGACGCGATGGCGGACGAGCCGCTCGGTGCGCCGGCCCTGCTGACGCTCGCCGCGCAGCTCGGCGCCGACGTGCCCTTCCTCGCGAGCGACCACGCCTATGCGCTCGCGTGGGGACGTGGAGAGCGGATGCTGGCGCTCGCGCCTCCCCCTTCGCGTGCCGCGCTGCTCATCGTGCCAGGATTCGGCGTCAACACGGGCGCCGCCTATGGATGGCTCGCCGAGTCGCGCGACGCGGCGGATGTCGCGGGAGGCGGCGAGACGATCGCGCTCGACCCCGAAGCGCTCTCGGCGTGGGACAGCCTCGCGCCGCTCGCCGAGAATGACTTCGAGCGCGTCGTGGCGGGGCGGCATCCCGAGATCGCGGAGCATGTCGCCGCGCTGCGGTCGCTCGGGTGCATCGTGGCGATGATGAGCGGATCGGGCTCGACCGTGTTCGGCGTTGGCGAGTCGTCGGCCTTCGAGTTCGTCGCGGCGAATGCGGCGCATGCCGTGCCCGGCGACGAGGCGCGCTACATTCGGACGCGTACGGCGTCGCGAGTTGAGCCGCTCTCGGTGATCGAGTAGGTTTGTGGGCTCGTGGATTCTGCTGCCCCTTCGTCCAATGGCAGGACAGCGGCCTTTGGAGCCGCGAATCTTGGTTCGAATCCAAGAGGGGCAACTGCAGTTCGCAGGAATTGACTAAGTCGCTGCTCTACCTTATCTTACAAGGCTCTGCATGGACGGGCTCACCGCACCCGCTCGCGGGTTCAAGCTGTTGTCGGGGACGGGGAACCGGCCACTGGCAGAGGAGATCGCGAAGCATCTGGGGATAGGGTTGTGCAAGCTGACCTGCACCCGGTTCGCTGACGGCGAGATTTTCGTCCGCATCGATGAGAACGTCCGCGGCAACGACGTCTTCATCGTGCAGAGTACCAACCCGCCCGCCGAGAACATCATGGAGCTTCTGCTCCTGATCGACGCGGCGAAGCGGGCGAGCGCGGCACGGGTCACGGTCGTGATGCCGTATTACGGGTATGCGCGGCAGGACAGGAAAGACCAGCCGCGGGTAGCAATCGGGGCGAAGCTCCTGGCGAACATGATCGTGGGAGCGGGCGCCGACCGGGTGTTGGGAATCGATTTTCATCAACACCAACTGCAGGGGTTCTTCGACATCCCCGTCGATCATCTCTACGCGATACCGGTGCTGACGGCGCACTTCAAGAAGAAGCAGTTGAAGGACACGGTCATCGTGGCTCCCGACGTGGGCTCGGCCAAGATGGCGCGCGGATTCGCGAAACGGCTCGATGCATCGCTCGCGATCATCGACAAGCGTCGGCCCCGTGCGAACGTGAGCGAGGTGGTGAACGTGGTCGGAGAGGTGGAAGGACGCGATTGCATTCTCGCCGACGACATGATCGATACGGCTGGTACGATTTCGGAAGCGGCGCACGCTCTGATGCGGTTGGGCGCGAACTCGGTGTACGCCTGCGCGACGCATGCGCTGCTGAGCGGGCCGGCCATACAGCGGCTGACGGATGCACCGATCGTCGAGGTCGCGGTGACCGACACGATTCTGCTGCCGCCGGAGCGGCGGTTCGATCGGCTGACGATTCTGTCGGTGGGCGAGTTGTTGAGCAAGGCGATTCGGTACACGCACGCGGAGCAGTCGGTGAGCTCGTTGTTCGAATGACTTTCTGTTTCGGTACAAGGTTCAGAGTCGAAGGTCGAAGGTAGAAAGTAGAAAGTACGTCTCCGCGATTACGCCAACTTCCTTGGCACCGGCATGGTAGGGCGGACGCAGCCGCCTGAGAGTAGCACCGGCATCGCGGTTCGCTGCAGTCGAAGCACGCACGATCAGGACTACATCAATGGCATCCGCATCTCTCAGCGCTGAAACGCGCACTGATTCCGGCAAGGGCGTCGCCCGCAAGCTCCGCGCGGCCGGCCGCGTCCCCGGCGTCGTATACGGTCACGGTCGCGAGACGCAGTCGCTCTCCCTCGTAGCGCGCGACCTCGACAAGCTGCTGTCGTCGATCGCCGTCAGCAGCACGATCGTCGAGCTCGGACTCGGCGGCGCGACCACGAGGACCCTCATTCGTGAGATCCAGCGCCACCCGTTCAAGAAGATGATCATGCACATCGACTTTCAGGAGCTCGTCGCCGGCGAGAAGATCATGGTGGACCTTCCGCTCGTGTTCGTCGGTGTTCCCGAGGGCGTCCGCCTCAGCGGCGCGCTGCTCGAGCAGATCCTGCACACCATCGAAGTGCGCGTCGATCCGGCGAGCATCCCGAACCACATCGACGTCGACGTCACGCATCTTGCGATGGGTCACTCGCTCCACGTCCGCGACCTCAAGCTCCCCGAGGGCATCGAGGTTTTGTCGGACGAGGATGCAACGATCTGCGCCGTGATCGCGCCGCGCGCCGTCGTCGAGGCCGTAGTCGAAGTCGCCGAGCCCGGCGTCGTCGAGCCCGAGCTGATCCGCAAGGCGAAAGAAGACGAAGACGTGAAGTAAGATTCGCGCGTTCCTCGCAGCACTCACGCGACGGCTCCTCCCTTCCGGGGCGGAGCCGTCGTTGCGTTCAGACGACGAGACGACACCAATGAAGGTGATTCTGGGCCTCGGAAATCCGGGGAAAGAGTACGAGCACACCCGCCACAACGTGGGCTGGTGGCTCGTGGACTATCTCGCCGACCGCTGGCATTTCGACGGCTGGAAGAAGGACGGCCAGGCGAAGGTCGCGCAGGGGCATCTCACCGGCGTGAAGGAAACCGTGCGTCTCGTGAAGCCGCAGACGTACATGAATCTCTCCGGGGGCGTGCTCGTGCAGTACGCGCGGCGTCCCTTCTGGTCGGCGGCAACCGACCTGCTCGTGGTGGTGGACGACGTGGCGATTCCGTCAGGAACCTGGCGTATCCGCGCCGAGGGGGGAGCCGGAGGCCACAACGGGCTCAAGTCGATTCGGCAGGCACTGGGGACGCCGCAGTATGCTCGCCTGCGGATCGGGGTTGGCGATCCCGAGCGGACGTCGGGTGGACCGCTGACGGATTTCGTGCTCGGGGCGGTAGGGAAGCGGGACGCTGAGGCGATTCGCGCGCTGTTTCCGGTGATGGCCGAGGCAGTTGAGGAGTTCGTGCGCTCGGGGATCAAGGGCGCGTTGGATGTGCAGTCGCGGAGCGCACCGGGCAAGAGCAACTGATCAGGAGGGGTCAGGCTTCAGGTGCTCAGGCGTCCGCTCAAGCCGACAGGGGATCAGGGGGTGTGGCATCATGAATCGCGATGGACAACCGATGCGCCTTCTGCCAGGCGATTAGCTTCCGAAAGTCTCGCATCCCTCATCGTCGTTTCTCCGCCATTTCAGCGTCACCCCTTTCTCGCACTTCTCGTCGTTTCCATGCTCAGACTCGGCATCGTCGGCCTTCCGAACGTCGGCAAGTCCACCCTCTTCAACGCCCTCACCAGCGCCGGCGTCCTCGCCGCGAACTATCCGTTCGCGACGAAAGATCCGAACATCGGCCGCGTGAATGTGCCCGATGACCGCCTTGCCGCGCTGGCAAAGGTCGTCGCGCCGCAGCGCATCGTTCCCGCGGCCGTGGAGTTCGTCGACATCGCCGGCCTCGTCGAGGGCGCGAGCAAGGGTGAAGGACTCGGCAATCAGTTTCTCGCCAACATTCGCGAGACCGATGCGATCGTCCATGTCGTCCGCTGCTTCGACGACGACGACATCCTGCACGTCATGGGCTCCGTCGATCCGGTGCGCGATCGCGAGGTCATCGAGTTCGAGCTCGCGCTCGCCGATCTCGCCACCGTCGAGAAGCGGCTCGATCGCGTGAGGCGCTCGGCCAAGACGGGTGACAAGGAAGCACTCGCCGAGCTGCCCACGCTCGAGCGGGCGCACGAGTTTCTCAAGGAGGGCAAAGGGCTGTGGGAGGCGAAGCTCGACGCCGGTCAGCGTGCGCTCCTCAAGCCACTCTCGCTGATGACGGCGAAGCCAATCCTGTATGCCGCGAACGTCACCGACGCGGAGCTCTCAGGCGAGGAAGGCCCGCACCTCACGGCGCTGCGCAAGGCGATCGAGGAGAGCGGCGAGCTGGCCGAGATCGTTCCCTTCTCCGCGAAGATCGAGAGCGAGCTCGCCGAGTTGCCGCCCGAAGATCGTCAGGAGTTTCTCGCCACGCTCGGACTCGAGCGCGCGGGGCTCGATCGCCTGATCAAGGGTGGCTACCACCTGCTCGGCCTGCAGACGTACTTCACAGCGGGGGAGCCGGAAGTGCGCGCGTGGACGATTCATCGCGGCGACACCGCTCCGCAGGCGGCGGGCGTGATTCACACCGACTTCGAGCGGGGCTTCATCAAGGCTGAGACGGCAGGCTATGACGATTTCATCCGCAACGACGGATGGAAGGGCGTGAAAGACAAGGGGCTGATGCGGCAGGAAGGAAAGGAGTACGTCGTGAAGGACGGCGACGTGCTCCTCTTTCGCTTCAACGTCTGATTCGGTCGGAGCTGATTGCGATCTGAGCGCGGCTCACCGGTGGCCGAACATCCTGTACTGCCAGATGTCGAAGGCGGCTTGAATCGTGACGAGCACGCCGAGCGTCACGGGGTGAACCGCCCACCGCGGCGCACTCGGCGACCGGCGAAGAATCACCCAGGCGAGCGTCATCATGGCCGACTCGATTGCGAAGTCGACGGCCTGGAATCGATAGAGGTTGAAACCCTCCGACGGCCCGCCGAACCAGAACGACTTGAAGCCGGTCGCGAAATCGAACACGACGTGCAGGAGCACCATCGCTCCCGCGAGCAACGCGGTGACGCGGCGATGCCAGATGCCCCACGCCAGCGCCGCCATCGCAACCGTGAGCACGAGAACGGCGGGAAAGGCGTGCGTGTACATCTCGCATGGTGTACGACACTCCCGTCCCTTCGGTAGCACGAAATCGGCGAGGTCGGGCAGCATCGTGGCGACGACCAGGGCCACGAGCTCCGCTCGAGGCCAACGTGCCCGCGCCGCGTACGCGAGGCTCACATGTCCCGTTACCACGCGGGCAAGTCCATTGTCATGGATGCCAAAACTAGCGAGCCGCGAGCGCGGCGGGCGTCGGGGTGTGGGTAGGTCAGTAGCACTCCCCTTCACCTGAGCCCCTCCCCGGACTATCTTGAAGGGCTGCTACAAGCCGGGAATGCTCACGCCATTGTGGGCTCCGGAAAATACATTTCCCCTCCTCCCGCTTCGGCAAACCAGCGGGGGGCTGGATTTCCGTCCAAAGGGAGGATTGCCAGGATATGCCACGTCCATACGAGGCGGTCTACATCTTCGACTCCACGCTCGAAGACAGTGCCGTCACCGAGAAGCTTGACCGCTTCCACACACTCCTCGGTACGTCCGGGGAGATGAAGGTCGATCACTGGGGACGCCGCCAGCTCGCGTACCCGATCGGTCACCGCGAAAACGGCTACTACGCCGTTGCGCGCTTCGAGGCCGAGTCGGCCGGCATTCCCGAGTACGAGCGCGCGCTCAAGCTCGACGAGAGTGTCATCCGCTACCTGCTCACCATCTTCGAGAATGCCGTCGGCGCCCCGCCGATGACCGAAGAGGAGCTCGCCCTCGCAAAGAAGCGTGGCGACGACGACGACGAGGACGAGGAGTAGACCATGCGACGCCCATCGAAGGCTTGCCCGTTCTGCGAGACTCGCGTCCGCTTCGTGGATTACAAGGACGAGCGCACGCTCGGCCGCTTCATCACCGATCACGGAAAGATCCTGCCCAGCCGCTTGAGCGGCGTGTGCGCGCGGCATCAGCGTCAGCTGAGCACCGCGATCAAGCGCGCTCGCTACCTGGCGCTGCTTCCGTACACGCGGGGTCTGCAGGGATAACATGCAGGACGCCGCGCCCCCGGCGCCGTCCGAGCGCGGGTGGGGGAAGCTCCTCCTCGCGCTCGCGGCGTTTCTCTTCATTCCATGGATGCCACCGCTGCGTGCGCTGCTGCCGGTGGAGGAGACGCTGTTGCTCCTCCTCCCGGCGCTCGCGGCGTGCTGTCTGGTGGGCTGGTGGGCCGGGGGACGGTTCGCACTCGCGGTGATCTGGGTTGGACTCGCGGGATGGGCGCTTGCCCAGCCCGCAGTGCCGGGGTCGTTCTACAACCTCGTGCGCGGGTGGAGTCTGCTGCTCGCGGGAGCGTTCGGTCTGGTCTGCCTGTTCGGAGCTCAGCGCCCGTTCTTCTCGCGCGCGCTCACGACGCTCTCGCTCGCCCTCGTGCTCGTGCTCATGATGAGCGCGCGCGGCCCGCTTACGCCCACGCGGGCACAGCAGGCAGTCGAGGTCGAGTTCGCTCGGCGCAACACGGAGTCGATGGCGATGCTTCGCTCGTTCATGAAGGAGCATCCGGATGTCGTTCAGGCGATGCCGCAGATGGGATCGCTGCCGGACGAGTTCGATCAGCAGTTGAAGCTCATGGCGCAAACGGGAGTGGGACTCTTTCCCTCCCTGTTGCTCCTCGAGTCGCTGGTGGCCCTCGCGCTCGCGTGGGCGACGTTCCACCGTCTCTCGCGGATGCGTCTCGGCGCGCCGCTGGGGCATCTGAAGGATTTTCGCTTCAACGACCAGCTCGTCTGGGGGTTGATCGCCGGCCTTGCGATCGTGTTCGTGCCGGCGCTCGATTTCCTCGGAGGAACGGGTCGCAACCTGCTCGTCTTTTTCGGCGCGCTCTACGCGATACGCGGGTTCGGAGTGCTCTCCTGGTTTTTGGCGCCAGGAGCGCTCGCCGTCGTGCTGCTCGTGGGGTTCGCCATGTTGTGGTGGCCGGTGCTGAATGCGGTCGCCGTGCTCGGGTTCATGCTCCTGGCGCTCGCCGCCTTCGGGCTCGGCCTGGGTGACACTTGGGCCGACTGGCGCCGCCGTGCGCGCCCTACCACGTAACTAGAGGGTTCTATCATGGAAATCATTCTTCGGCGGACGGTCGAGAACCTCGGACATCCCGGGGACGTCGTCACGGTCAAGAACGGCTATGCACGCAACTTCCTCCTGCCCCGCGGCTTCGCGTTCGAGGCAACGCCGGGCAACCTCAAGCGCATCGGCGCGGAGCGGAGGGGCCTCGAGGTGGCAGAGAACGACCGTCGCGACAGCGCGGGAGATCTCGCCAAGAAGCTCGAGGAGGTGCAGCTCACCTTCTCGGCGCGTGTTGGCGAGGAAGGCAAGCTGTTCGGGTCGGTGACGTCGGCCGACATCGCGGAGCAGCTCGCCACGCAGGGCTTCAACATCGACAAGCGTCTCATCGACCTTCACGACCCGATCAAGGCGCTCGGGGTCTATCGCGTTCCGGTCAAGCTGCATGCGGATGTGAAGCCCGAGATCAGAGTGTGGGTGATCAAGCAGTAAACGCTTTTCGCCGCGTTTTACCACGTATTCTGTACGTTGTATTACACGGTACTGAGATCGAAGGGAGGCCACTGGGAGCTGTAGACCCATCCCGGTGGCTCAGCCTTCATGGTCGCCAACGTTCAACGTTGTAATGATTCGTCCTGTCGGCACTGCGGGTCTATGGATCCCAGTGGCCGGTATGCCATTCTTCGTACCTGAGTACAACGTACGAGATGCGAGCAGTTAACGCCGTGAAGTGATCAGATGCCAGCTTCCAAAAAATCATCGCAGAAGTCGAACACCTTGGAGCTCGCGCAGCGCGCCGCGGCCATTCTGCTCGACCGCAAGGCGAACGACGTCGTGCTCTTGAGCCTGAAGGGGGTTTCCGACATGACGGACTACTTCCTCATCGCCAGCGGCACCTCCGACACGCATGTTCGTGCGCTCGGCAATGCCGTGCTGGAAGACATGAAGAAGGAAACGGGGCAGATGGCGAACCATTCCGAAGGTCTGGCTCAGGGCCGGTGGGTGCTGCTCGACTACTTTGATTTTGTGGTGCACGTGTTTCACCCGACATTGCGCAACTTCTATCAGATCGAGCGTCTGTGGGCCGATGCGCAGGTCGTGCCGGTCACCGCGGGCGTCGGGCGCTGACGGGACCAGCGTTCGCCTACACCACCCCTCGGCGGAGGGAGCTCTTGTGACCGTGCGAACGACGCTGCTGACGTTAGCGCTCGCGCTCGCGGCCTGTGGTCGCGGAGACCGGCAGGATACGCCTTCCACGCAGGCGACCGCGTCGGCGACCGCACCACGCGGGCCGGACCATCTCGTGCTGCGCGTTCCGCGCACTGGCGGAGAGGCACGCGTGTACGCCTACCCGCGGCTCGACACGGTGATGTGGAGCGCATCCGCGGCGCCCGCCCTCTCTCGCGTGCTGGCCTTCGACGACGAGGCGGGCAGCATCGCCTTCGTCGACGCGAAGGGCGCGCCGGCGCGTATCGACTTCCGGCAGGGCGTCGCGAGCACCGTGACCAAGGCGAAGCTCACCGGCCTTGCGTCGTGGGACGGGTCGAACATCTACGGCATCGCCGCCGATGGGTCGGTTGAGCGCTACGGACCGAATAGCCCGTGGAAATGGCGGCCGAAGCTGCCGGCTCGCGCTGTCTTCCCGCAGCCCGATGCAACGCTGCTCGTGCTCGCGCAGCGCGCCGAAGGCAGCGTCGTGTGGCGGTTGCGCCCTCCCGCCACGCGCATCGTGGATTCGGTGGCGCTCGGCAAGGTGAACCGAACGCTGCGCACGCAGGTGGGTGACCGGCTCTACCTGGGCTCCGGGCGCGAGCTCATGGGGGTGCGCACACGCACGATGCAGCGCACGGCAAGCATCGAGTTCAGTGACGAGATCGAATCGCTCGAGGCGACGCCAAGCGGCGACCGCGTGTTCGTCATCACGCGCGGTGGGACGACCATCGACGTCGTGGACCGCTTTCGCGAGGTGATCAGCGGGCACATCGAGATCGGTCGCCACGTGACGGACATGCGCGTGGATCCGCTCGGCCGATACCTGCTGGCGCGTCCGGAAGGACGTGACAGCGCGCTCGTGATTGCGGTCGGGACCAATCGTGTGATTGGCGCGGTCGCGACGACGTGGCGTGAGGACCTCCCGTTCGTGGCGCCGGACGGTGGCATTGCACTCGCGCAGGAGCCGGACGTCGTCGTCGTAGATGGCGAGACGCTCCGCTCCAAGGTGCGCGTGCGCGGAGGAGCGGCGGACTACTGGTATGCGTTCCGGTGGACGGGCTTCCGTCCGCGCGACGCGCGGCTCGATCGCCCGGTGGAATTCGGCGGTGCAGCCACAGACAGCTCCGCTGCACCCGGCGTTTCCACGGTACCCAAGCCCGATTCGGCCGCAGCCCGGCCACCTGCCCGCGATACCACCGCGCGTCGTGCCACGGGCTTCACCGTCTCGTTCGCGGCACTGCTCGTGCCCGAGAAAGCCCGCGAGCTGGCTGCCACGATTCGCGTTGGCAACGAGAACGCGCGTGTCGTCACAGCCATGCGCGATGGCGCGACGATCTATCGCGTCGTGATGGGTCCGTATTCAACGCGTGACGAGGCCGAGCGCGTGGGACGGGACTCGAAGCAGTCCTACTGGGTATACGAGGGAGGTCCGTGACCCTTCCGCTCGACTGGTCGGAGCGGGGACGCGAGATCAGCGCGATGCTGGACTCTTGTCACGCCGTCGTCATTGTCGGGAGTGATGCGTCGGCGACCGCCGAGGTCGCCTTGGGTGCGGCCCGAGCCCAAGCCTGGTATCGCCGCGTCGCGGTGGGCGATCTGTTCGGCGAAGCGCCGCCGGTGCAAGCACTCGTGACGAGCGATGACCCGCATGGCATCGTTGACAGCTTTCTGTTCGGCGTCTCGCTGAACCGGATCGCACAACTGGTACCGGACGCCGGAGAGCTATTCATCCTGCCGAGCGGCGCGGTGCCGATCGACTACGACGAACTGCTTGCGCTGCCACGCTGGCGCCGACTCGCCGCGGGCTTTCGCGAGGTGGGAGCACTGCTCCTTCTGATCGTGCCGGCGGATGCGGCTCGGCTGCGCGACCTGGTGGATGCGACGGACGGCGCCGTGATTGTCGGCGACGTGGTGCCGGCTGACCTCGCGGTGGCCCAATCACTCGCCTGGCTGCGCTCGAGGCGGAGCGGCCCGACCGCCCTCGCTGGTGCGGCGCCATTGGCGGTGGTGGAGGCTGCGCGAGCCAAGCCGCGCCGCGACCGGCGCCGCATGATCGCGGGTGTGGCGGGGATCCTGCTCGCCGCGGGCCTCGCGGGTGCGGCGCTCTGGTTTGCGTATCGGCCATTCGCCTCTGCACGACCGCCGCGGCGCGGAGTAACGCCCGCCGCGTCACCGTTGGCGAGCCGATTGCAGACCGATAGCACTGCCCTCGCACACACCGACAGCGTGCGCCTCGACAGCGCCGCCCGCACGGCGAGTGCGGCGCTCGCGGCCGATTCCTTTCCCCTCCAGGCTCCGGCCAACGCGACGGATTCAGCCGCGGCGTCGGCATGGGCCGTCCGACTCGAGCAGACGAACACGAAGTCGGGCGCTATCTTGGATCTTCGCGGACGATTCGAGACGGTGCCAGCGGGGACATATGGCTTCGACTTGCGCACGCGGTTCTTTCTGCTCGTCGCCGGCGCGTATCCCACGCGCGTCGGAGCGGAGTCGCTGCTCGTGCAGCTCCGCGCACATCGGATTCTCGCTCCCGGACTCGGGAGCGTGACATCACTGCCCTTTGCTTTTCTGGTGCAGCCAGACGTTCCCGTGGCGGACGTTCCGTCGCGCCTCGCGCGCTTCGCGGCGCGCGGACAACCTGTCTACGCGCTTCGCCAGCCGAACGGCGCGGCGCATCTTTATTTCGGCGCCTACGAGAGCCCGCAACAAGCGGCCCTCGCCGTGCCCACAGTCCGTGAGGCTGGATTGACGCCGACGCTGGTCTATCGAATCGGGAGAGTGTTCTAGTGCGGTTGACCAAGCTCGAGCTGCACGGTTTCAAATCCTTCGCCGACGCCACGCAGCTCGTCTTCGAGCCCGGCGTCACGGCGATCGTGGGTCCCAACGGGTGCGGAAAGTCCAACGTCTCCGACGCCGTGCGCTGGGTGCTCGGCGAGCAGCGTGCGCGCCTGATGCGCGGCGCCAGGATGGACGAAGTCATCTTTCAGGGATCGTCCGCGCGGCGTGCCGTGAACGTCGCCGAAGTGTCGCTGCACTTCTCGAATGACGAGGGGATTCTTCCCGTGCCCTTCAAGGAAGTGGTCATCACGCGGCGGCTCTCGCGCTCGGGTGACAGCGACTACTTCCTCAATCGCGCGCCCTGCCGGCTGCGCGACATCTCGGACATGCTGCGTGGCACCGGCCTGGGTGCCGGCACCGGCGTCGTGATCGAGAGCAGGATGATCGACGCCCTGCTCTCCGATCGGCCCGACGAGCGGCGGGAGCTGTTCGAGGAAGCGGCTGGCGTCGGGCTCTATCGTGATCGCCGCCGCACGACGGAGCGGCGCCTCGAAGAGACGATGGGCGACCTCCAGAGACTCGATGATCTCATCAATGAGGTGTCCAGTCAAGTGAGGAGTCTGACTCGTCAGCGCCGACGCGCCGAGCGACACAGCGAGATCATGGTGCGCCGTTTCACGGTGGAGCTTTCACTCGCCGCGCGATCGATGGACGCGTGGCGCGAAGAGCTCGCGCGCCTCGAGATTCGCGTCGCCGAACTGCGCGAGCAGCTTCCGGCCGCGGAAGCAGGGACGGCCGAGGCCGAGCTGGCGCGAGAGATGGCCCATGGCGCTCGCGCCGCATCAGAGGCGCAGCGCAACGAGCTCTCGCGTCTCGTCGGTGCACAGCGCGAGCAGGTGCAGCGCATTCGTGGCGAGATGGCGGTGGCCGAAGAGCGTCAGCGCAACGCGACCACGCGCCGCCAGCGCGCCGAAGCGGAAGCAACCGCTGGCGAGCAGACCGGCACGCAGATCGCCGCGGAGCGGGAGATCGCCGCCGGGGAGCGTGCACGGGTCGAGGAGGAGTTGACGCAGGCCGACGCCGAGCTGGCCCAGCATCAGGAGGCCGAGAACGAAGTGCGTCGTCTCGTTGCCGACGCGCGCGCCGCCGTGGAGAGCGCGGAGCGTCATCTCCGCGAGACACAGGACCGCGCGCGCCGGCTGGAGCACGAACGCGAGCGCGCCCTGCGCGAGCTCGACGAGGTCACGCAACGCACCGAGGCGCTCGCCCTCGAGCGCGCACAGCTCGAGGACGCGCTCGCGCTGTCGTTGCGCGAGCAGGAGGAGTCGCAAGCCGATGTGGACGCCGCGCAGGCGATGGCGACGGAATCTGCCGGTGATCTGGAGACGGCTCGCGCGACCGATCGCGAAGCGCGTGAGCGTGAGTCGCTCGCGCGCGCGGAGCTCTTCCGCGCCGACGAAGCGCTGACCGCGCTGCAGGGGCGCGTCAATGCGCTCGAGCAGCTCGAGCGCGATCGTGTCGGACTGGCTCCGGCCGCATCGAGCCTGCTGAAGGAGCGTGAGCAGTTCGGCGAGGGTGCCATTCTCGGTCCTCTGTCCGACTTCATCGGCGCCGACCAGGGCTCCGCGCTGCTCGTCGAGAAGTTCCTCGGGAACTCGGTGCACGCGGTTCTCGTGCGCGACAGCGCCGCCGCCGATGCGGTGCGTGCATGGCACTCGGTGGCGAATCCGGGTCCCCTGCTCCTTCTGCCGCTCGACGCGATGACGGAAGAGGTGGCCGGTGAGCCGCTCCCGGACGCGCTCGCGCACCTCGTGAACGCTGCCGCCCCCGCTCGTGCGTGGGTGCGCAATCTGCTCGGCCATGTGCATTCGGTGGACGGCGGCAACGCCTTCGTCGACGCGCGGGGCGCGGTGTGGCTCCCTGGCAGCACGGCCGGCCCCGGGCCGCTTCGCCGCCGCGCGGAGCTCGCCGAGCTGCGCACCGAGCTGACGAATCTCGAGCGCGCTCGGCAGGAAGCGTCGCAGACCGCCGACGAGATGCGAGAGGCGCTCTCGCTCAGCGAGCGTCGCGTGGTGGAGGCGACGGAAGCTGCTTCGCTCGCGCAACAACAGGCGCGTGCCACGGTTGAGAAGCATGCGGAGCTCGGGCGCCGCGTCGTTCGCGCGACCAGGGAAGCACAGGACGCTGCCGCGCTGTCCGATCGTCTGGATGCTCGGCGCGCTGAGCTTGGGCTACGTGGCAGTGCGCTCGACGCGGATGCGGCGACTCTCGCCGCGGAGTCAACGGCGCACGAGCAGGTGATCGCGGATGCCCGGCAGCGCGCGTCCGAAGCAGAGCTCGGGCAGGATGAGGCACGCGAGCTGCGCACGAAGTGGCAGGTCGAGCAGGCGCAGGCCCGTGCCCGCGTCCAGATGGCGGTGGACCGCGAGCGCCGCCTCTCGCAGGAGGTCGCCACCGCATCGCAGCGGCTCGCGCAGCTTCGCATCGAGCTCAGCGAGCTCGCGCAGTCGGACAGCGCGCTCGCCGAGCAGATGGCGGCATGGACGCTCGATCTCGAGACGCGCGAGGCCACGCTCACCGATGGTGAGACCAGCCTGTCCGACGCCGAGACGGCGGTTCGGATGGCTGACGAAACGCTCACGGCGATCGAAACGGTGCTGAGCGAAGTTCGCCGCCGCTCGAGTGCCGTCAGCGACGAGCTCCATCATGCGGAACTCCGCTTCACCGAGCTCTCCGGCCGCCGGCTGGCGATTCGCGAGCGTCTCGAGACGGAGTGGAAGCGTCCGCTCGATGAGATGATCGCCGAGGTGCCGCCGGTGGACCTGGATGACGAGGCGTTGAAGGCAGAGGCCGACGATCTCCGTCGCCAGCTCGATCAGCTCGGTCCGGTCAATGTGCTCGCGATCGAAGAGCATGACGAAACCGTGAAGCGGCACGACTTCCTCGTAGCGCAGCGCACGGACCTCTTCGAGGCTCGGGCGTCTCTCTTGCAAGCCATCAAGGAGATCGACGCGACGGCGCGCGAGCTGTTCATGGCGACCTTCGAGCAGGTGCGTGTGAATTTCCGCGAGATCTTCATGTCGCTCTTCGGCGGCGGCGAATGCGATCTACGCCTGGAAGATCGAGACGCCCCATTGGACTGCGACATCGAGATTCATGCGTCCCCTCGTGGCAAGAAAACGCAGCGGATCAACCTGCTGTCGAGCGGAGAGCGCGCGCTCGTCGCGCTCTCGCTGCTCTTCGGCATCTTCCTCACGAAGCCGAGCCCGTTCTGTCTGCTCGACGAAGTGGACGCGCCGCTCGACGACGCCAACGTCGGCCGTTTCGTCAAGATGCTGACGCAGTTCAAGGACCGGACACAGTTCATCGTCATCACGCACAACCCACGCACGACGACGGAAGCCGGCGACGCCGTCTATGGGGTGACGATGCAGGAGCCTGGCGTATCGTCGCTCGTCAGCGTGCGGATGAAGGGTCCGTCCACCGAAGGGGTATCCACGGCTCCGGCCGCCGAGGCACCTGTGGCGGAGGAAGAAGCCGCCGTCTCGTGAGGCGCCTGCCCGTCGCCGTATCGGCGGCACCGCAGATTCTCTTTCTCGGACGCTGATGCGTCTCACCACACTCGGCACGGGAACGATCGCCCTCTCGCCCGAGCGCGTCTGCGCCGGGCATCTCGTCGAGGCGGGCGCGGTGCGTCTCCTCCTCGACTGCGGCAGCGGCGTGTCGCATCGCCTCGCCGAGAAGGGCGGCGCGTGGCGGGAGATCACGCACGTCGCCTTCACGCACTTTCATCTCGACCATATCTCCGACTTCGCGACGTTGGTCTTCGCGTGGAAGTACGGTGATCTGCCGGGACGCAGCGCCCCGCTCATGGTGATCGGACCGGAAGGCACGGCAGCGCTGCTCGGGCGACTCGCCGATGCATTCGGCGACTGGCTGCGCGCCCCTGGCTTCGAGATCGCAGTGATCGAGATCGCGGCCGGCGCGACGCTGGACCTCGGCGACGGCGTGCTGCTCGCGGCGATGAAAGTTCCCCATACGGCGGAAAGTGTGGCATATTCCATCTCGCGTGGCGGGCGTCGCATCGTCTACACCGGCGACACGGGGTACGACCCCATGTTCGGCGAGTGGGCGCGAGGCGCCGACGTGCTGCTGTGCGAGTGCTCCCTTCCCACGGAGATGGCGATCGCAGAGCATCTCACGCCGGAGCAATGCGGTGCGTTGGCCGCGGCAGCGCTGCCAAAGCATCTGGTGCTCACGCATTTCTACCCGCCAGTCGAGCGCACAGACGTGCGCGCGGCCGTCGCGGCTCACTATGCCGGCCCTGTCTCGCTCGCGAGCGATGGGGCCATGTTCGAAATCGAGGAAGGCTGATGCTGGTTGTCATGATGAATGACGCGACGGAGGCACAGGTCGCGCGTGTCGTTGAAGTCATCACCGAGATGGGATACGAGGGGCGCCCCATGCCGGGCGCGCAGCGTACGACCGTCGGCCTTGTCGGCAACGACGGCCGCGTCGACGGCTCGCGTTTCGAATCACTCGACGGCGTGGCGGAGATCATCCACGTTTCGCGTCCGTACAAGCAGGTGTCGCGCGAGTGGCGCCAGGAAAACACGCTCGTCACGATCGCGCCCGGCGTCGTCTTCGGCGGCAAGGACATCCCGATCATCGCGGGTCCCTGCTCGGTCGAGAACGAGCACCAGATCGTGCTCGCCGCGCAGCAGGTGCGCGAGGCGGGCGCGAGCGCATTGCGTGGCGGTGCGTTCAAGCCGCGCAGCTCGCCATACTCCTTCCAGGGTCTGGGCAAGAAGGGACTCGAGCTGCTCGCCCTCGCGCGACGAGAGACCGGACTACCGATCGTCACGGAAGCACTCGACGCAGAAGGCGCACATCTCGTGGCCGAGGTGGCCGACTGCATTCAGATCGGTGCGCGCAACATGCAGAACTACTCGCTGCTGCGGACGATCGGCCGACTCGGCAAGCCGGTGCTTCTCAAGCGCGGCATGTCGGCGACGATCGTCGATCTGCTGCTGAGCGCGGAGTATCTCCTCGCCGAAGGGAACACGCAGGTGATCCTCTGCGAACGCGGCATCCGCAGCTTCGATCCGTCGACGCGCAATCTGTTCGACCTCACGGCAATCCCGCTCGTGCAGAAGCTGTCGCATCTGCCGATGATCGCCGATCCGAGTCACGGCACCGGGCTCCGCGACAAGGTGATCCCGATGGGTCGCGCCGCGATCGCGGCCGGCGCCGACGGACTGCTGGTGGAGATGCATCCGAACCCCGACCAGGCGCTGTCCGACGGGGGACAGTCGCTCTATCCCGATCAGTTCGCGCGGCTCGTGCGCGAGGCACGCGCCATCGCCGACGCGATCGGGCGCTCGATCACCGCCCTACCCGGAACCGCTCCCGCCGTCCGCGGGTAGAACGTGGCGAGATGCGCGATCACGCGCGTCGACACCGTGGAGCAGGAATGATTCGACGTGGAATGACGGCGCTCGGACTTGCCGCCGCACTACTGATGACAGCGACCTCGGGCGCGGCGCGGCCCGTGCGTCATGCGACGCTACAGGGCGATCTCCTCGATCGCGCCGTAGCGGCGTGGGCGAAGGTAAAGACCGCGCGCGGGACCTTCGAGCAGACGATCACGAATCCGCTCACCGGGCGCACGATGACCGCGACGGGCGAGTATCAGCAGGAGCGGCCGGGCAAATTCGCGGTGACCTTCGCCGAGCCGGCGAACGATCGCATCATCGCCGACGGGAAGTTCGTGTGGCTCTATCTGCCGAGCAGTGCGCCCGATCAGGTGATCAGGACGCCACTCGGCGCGGGCGGCACCGGCACCATGGATTTGACCGCACAGTTTCTCACGGCACCACGATCGAAGTACACGATCAATCCCGTCGGTACGCTGGTCGTGAGCGGCCGTCCGACGCACGGCTACAATCTCGTTCCGAAGGCCGCTGAAGACGCGCCGTTCAAGGCGGCCTCGGTGTGGATCGACGATGCGGACGCGACGATCCGGCAGTTCGAGGTCGCCGAGCCGAATGGCGTCCAGCGCCGCATACGTCTGACGTCGTTCAGGACCAATGTGCCAGTGGATGCGAATGCGTTCGTGTTCACGCCGCCGGCAGGCGTGCGCGTCGTGGCGCGCTAGGTTTAATCCTTGGGGCCGGTATCCTCTACGGCGCCACCCACCGCGAGGTCCTTCGCGAACACGCCTTTGTAGCGGCTCACTTCGCTGCGCTCGCGATCGAGCTCGGGAATGTGACGCGCCTGGAACCCGAATCGGTTGAAGAACGCCTCATCGTTGCTCACGGCGAAGAGCGTCGCGCAACCGCGCCGCTTCGCCAGCTCCTCCGTGGCGAGCACGAGTGCCCGGCCCACCCCTCTGCCCTTCGCCGCAGCATCGACGGCGAGCGAGCGCAGCTCGGACAGGCTCGGCGCGTACTCATCGAGATGCACGCAGCCGATCAAACGACCCTTCTCCTCGGCGACGAGGAAATGATCCGCGTGCATGGCGATGAACGACTCCGAGCGCGGCAGCAGCGTCCCGTCGCCGACGTACTGCTCGACGAGCGTACGAATCGCGATCGCATCGTTTGGCTTCGCTCCACGAATGCGCATGACTCTCTTGCTCCTACCTGGTGCTGGGTGGGACGCGTCCCAGGAGTTCCTTTGGCGTACGTACGCCATGGAGCAACGCGATGGCGCGCGTCATCGCGGGATCTTCGTGCAACCCGCGTGCGAACTCGGCCTGCGGTCCGAACACATAGCGCGAGAGCTGCGAGCTCAACGCGCGACTGACGAGCGGACCGGCGGAGTCATACACGGCGCGGCTCACCGCGACGCCACGCGCCTGCATCCGGCGATACAGCTCGTCCCGCATGGGGGGCGTGATCGTGAAGTTCGGATCGCTGACCGCGTGTGATGCCTTGAGCGACAGCGCGTACTCCACGATCGCGTCGCGGAAGCGCGGCAACTTCGCGCCCAGTGCGCGCTGAAAAGTCTTGTCGGCGGCGGTGACGACGCGATTCGCGACTTCCACGTCCGGCACGATGCCGCCTCCGCCGAGCACGGTGCGGCCCGCGTCGGTCTTGAACTTCGGCCGCGGAGTCGCGGAGTCGCTCCTGGGCGGAGTATTCTGGCTGTCGTCCGTGACGGGCACGCGCGGCCGGTTGATGCTGCGCCCGCTCGGTGTGTACCAGAGCGCCGTGGTCACCTTGAGTCCACCGTTGTCGACACGGAAGACGCGTTGCGCGCTTCCCTTGCCGTACGTCGCCGTGCCGACGATGAGCGCGCGATCGTGATCCTGCAGCGCGCCGGCAACGATCTCGCTCGCCGATGCCGATGAGCTGTCGGTGAGCACGACCATCGGCATGTCGGCCCACCGTTGCGGCGACTGGTCGGCAAAGGCGTGCGTCTCCTCCGCACTGCGACCTCGCGTGGCAACGATGGGTTGGTTCGTGTCGAGAAAGAGGTCGGCGACGTCGATGCCCTGGCGAAGCAGGCCTCCCGGATCTCCACGCAGATCCAGCACGAGCGACCGCGCGCCCGCACCCCGAAGTGAATCGATGGCGTGCGTCAGGTCGGCCGCGGCCGCGGCGCTGAAGATCGTGAGGTTCACGTAGCCCACCCCGTCCCGCACGATGAGCGCGTGCTGCACCGGGTTCACCTCGATCGTGCGTCGCACGAGGGTGAACGACATGCGCTCCGTGATGCCGGGCCGCTCGACGAGGACGTGCACCGACGTGCCCACCGCGCCACGGAGCGTCTTGAGCGCTTCGTTGGCGGTGAGTCCGTGTGTCGGATTTCCTTCGATCGCCACGATGCGATCGCCGGTCGTCAATCCGGCCTGCTCGGCGGGCGAACCCGGAAGCGTGGCGATGACCGTTACGCCGTTGTCGCGCACGTCCATCTGTATGCCGACGCCGGCGTAGTGCCCGTTCGTGCTCTCGTCGAGGCGGGTGAGCCGGCGCGGGTCGAGAAAGACGGTGTGCGGATCGTGCAGCTCGCGCAGCGCGCCGTCGATCGCGTGACGGTACAGCGTGGAATCGGGCAGCGCGTCCACATAGTCGCGCCGAATGTGCTGCAGCACTTCGTTGAACAGATGCACGCGCGACGCGAAGTCGCGAGCGGGGCTCCTGGCGCCACGCTCCATGAGCCAGCCACCTGTGACGAGGGCGCTGGAAAGCACTGCTGCAGCGGCGATGCTTCTATTCCTCATAGGCCCATGGAAATGGACGACACAACCAATCTCAGGTTCCAGGCCAGCGCTGTCTCACCACAGCCAGCACGCGATCCGCCACCTCGTCCTCCGTTCCCCCGGCATCCACCGCCGCGATCGGCCCGCACTCGGGATGCGCCGCTTGCCACGCCGGCTCCGCGAAGGTGCCGAGCGCCGTGGCGACTCGGTCGTGAAAGGACTCGCCCATCGCCTCCATGCGGTCGTGCGCCGAGGCGCGGACTGCCGCACGATCCAGACCTTCGAGCGCGGGGAAGCGGAGGAGAATGGTGAGATCGGGCACCAGGCCGTCCGTTGCGAAACGGTTCGCGTTGCGAACATCCTCTTCGTGAAGGCGGTGCCCCGCAATCTGATATGCGTACGTGGACAGGAAGAATCGATCGAGGAGCACGACGTCGCCACGCGCGACGGCGGGACGGATCTCGCGCTGCACGAGCTGCGCGCGCGACGCCATGAAGAGCAGCGCCTCCGCGCGCGGCTCGATGTCTGATGCGCGATCGAGCAGGATGCGTCGAACCTCGGTGCCGAGCGGGGTACCACCAGGCTCGCGAAGGCAGACGTGCGCGACGCCTCGTTCCGTGAGCACGGCGGAGAGACGACGAAGCTGCGTGGACTTGCCCGCACCCTCGCCGCCCTCGAAGACGATCACATGGCCCTGCTCCGTGCCGCGCGTCACACCATCACCCCAGCGTGATGATGGAGCTCTGCGCGCCCTTCTCGATGCCGTCCACGATCCAGTCGTTCACCTTCGACATCGTCTTGTCGAAATTCTCCTGCGCCGAGACGAGGCGCTGATAGACGGACTGGCCCTGCACCTGGCCGAGCAGCCCGTCCAGCTCCTTCTCCATCTCCTCGGTGGGACGCTCGCCGCGCTGGATCATCGACTGCGCGTTGAGGCGAAGTTGCTCCATCGTCTTGAGCAGCGCAACGGCCGCCTTGTCCTCGCCGAGCGCGTCGTTGGCGCGCTTGACCGCCTTGTACTCCGCGCTCTGCCCGATGAGCCGGCCCAGCTCCTTCGCCTTGCCTTCGATCATCCTACTCCTCCCGTCGTCGTGCGACCACGAATCGTTCGCGGCCGGTGAGGTCCAGCAATACGCGTACGTCGACGTACGAGCCGTGCGACGCCGCGAGCTCCGCAACCGTCGCGGCTCGCCGAATGTCCACTTCCAGCGCGAGCACCCCCGACGGAGCGAGCGACGCCGCGGCGTCGCGCACGAGTCGGACCGTCGCCGCCATGCCATCCTGACCGGAGAACAGTGCCACCGCGGGCTCCCAGTCCCGAACAGACGTGGGGAGCGCCGCCGCTTCCTCGAAGGAAATGTATGGCGGATTGGAGACGATCGCGCGTAGTCCCTTCTCCGGCACCGGTCCGAGCAGCGAGCCATGCCGCAGCTCGAGCGCCGCGCACCAACGGCCCGCGAATCGCTCGGCGTTCGCGCGCGCCACGGCGAGGGCATCGAGCGACACGTCGGTGCCGATGACGCGGGCGAATCTTCCCTCGTTCGCGAGCGCGAGCGCGATCGCACCCGAACCGGTGCCGACATCGACCGCCACGCCGCCGCGTTCGTGTCGCGTGAGATCGAGCACGATCTCGACGAGCTGCTCCGTTTCGGGACGCGGAATGAGCACGCGCTCATCGACGTCCAGCGTGAGGTGGCGAAAGGCCGCGCGACCGGCGGCGTACTGGAGCGGTGCGCCAGCCGCGCGTTTCGCGGCGGCACGACGGGCCGCGTCGCACTGCGCGGCGTCGAGCTCCTGATCGCGCGAGAGCGTCGGCCAGTGCCGAGGCATGTCGTGAAGCAACGCGAGCAGCTCGCGCGCTTCAGCGACAGCGTCGTCGCCCAAGGCGGGTTGAAGCACCGCCGCCATGTCTGCGATCACGCTGCCGACAGAATGCTCCTCACTCACCAAGCTGCTCCTCCACATCTGCCATCTTCAGCGCTTCGATGATCGGCCAGAGGTTGCCGTCCATCACGCCCGACAGATCGTGCGTCGTGAAGCCGATGCGGTGATCGGTTACGCGGCTCTGCGGATAGTTGTATGTGCGGATCTTGTCTGAGCGGTCGCCCGTGCCAACCTGCGACTTCCGCATTTTGGAACGTGCGTCCTCCGCTTCCTTGACACGCAGGGCGAGCAGACGTGCACGCAACACTTCCATGCCCTTGAGCTTGTTCTGGAGCTGCGACTTCTGATCCTGTTGGGAGACCACCAGCCCGGTGGGGATATGCGTGATGCGCACGGCACTGTCCGTCGTGTTCACACTCTGTCCGCCTGGCCCGCTGGAACGGAAGACATCGATGCGCAGATCCTTGTCCTCGATCTTCACGTCCACTTCCTCCGCCTCAGGGAGGACCGCCACGGTGGCGGCAGACGTATGAATGCGGCCCTGCGTCTCGGTGGCGGGCACGCGCTGCACGCGATGCCCGCCACTCTCCAGGCGCATCGCGCCGAAGACGCCGGCGCCGGAGACCTTGAACACCGCTTCCTTCACGCCGCCGAGGGTGCCTTCGGAATGCGACATCGTTTCGCGCGTCCAGCCGGCGCGTTCGATGAAGCGTGTGTACATGCGGAAGAGGTCCGCGGCAAAGAGCGCGGCTTCGTCGCCGCCCGCGCCCGACCTGATCTCGATGATCGCGTTGCGGTCGTCGAGCGGGTCGTGTGGGAGGAGGGCTGGCTTGAGCTTGACCTCGAGGTCGGCGATGCGCGCCTCGAGGCTCGTGACCTCGCGGGCTGCTTCCTCGGCCATTTCGGGGTCGTCAACAGCGGAAACGAGCTCGCGGGATTCAGCGAGCTCGATCTCGGATTTTTCGAGCTGAGCCGCCAGCTCGACAACCGGCTGGAGGCGGCGGTGCTCCCGGCCCAGCTCGGCGACCTTGTTCGAGTCGCCGAAGGTATCCGGATTGGAGAGCAGCCGCTCGACCTCCGCCGCCCGGGCGAGTGCGTCGCCCAGCAGGTCGCGGAGGCTCAGAGGGTCAGCTCTCCTTCGTCTCGACCGCGGGTGCGGCCTTCGCCTCGACCGCGGGTGCGGCCTTCGCCTGATACTTCTGGCGGAAGCGCTCAACGCGGCCAGCGGTATCGA
>Ga0209638_1000140_pt1 | contig 47016 bp, 47 predicted proteins | sample BarGraNGADG00211_FD_184490 | JGI IMG/M metagenome (GOLD analysis project Ga0209638, IMG submission 184490) | Arctic peat soil microbial communities from Barrow, Alaska - Barrow Graham LP Ref core NGADG0002-211 (SPAdes) (version 2) | ecosystem: Environmental > Terrestrial > Soil > Wetlands > Peat... | reverse complement strand
AGATGGCCAGGAGAACGCAGTGAACAGCAAGCCTTCCCCGATGGGGGCCATCGTCGTTGGCGTCGACGGTTCAGCAAGCAGCGACCTGGCCTTGGACTGGGCAGTCGACGAGGCCACTCGAAGAGGGCTGCCGCTGCACATCATTCACAGTTTCCCGCACAGGAGTCCGCTGTCGCGGCTCAGTATCGGCTCCGAGATCGACGGCCTGCGAGAGCTCGCAGCCGGCGTGCGCAAGGACGCCATCGCCCGCGTTGACCAGGCCAACCCGGCGCTGGCCGTCACCTGGGACCAGCCGGCATACGGCCCGGCATCTGCGCTCGTCGACGCGTCGGACACGGCGGACACCGTGGTGGTCGGGGCCCGCGGCATGAGCCGAGGCATGGGGGCGCTGATGGGGTCGGTCTCGATGCAAGTGGCGGCACACGCACACTGTCCCGTTGTCGTGGTCCGAGCGCTACGGGCGCCCCAGCCGCTGCTGACGCCTCCGTCGTCGTGGGGGTGGACGGTTCGGAATCGTCGGCACTGGCGATCGCCTATGCCTTCGAGCAGGCCAGGTCGCGCGGCGTTGGCCTGACCGTTGTCCACGCGTGGCGGCTGGACCACATCGAAGGCGCCTCGGCCTCAGCCATATGGACCGTCGACTGGCCGACCTTCGCGCACGGGGAACAGATCCTCGTTGCCGAGTCGCTCGCGGGCTGGCTGGAGAAGTACCCCGACGTCGCCGTTCGCCAACACAGCCTGCGGGGGCTCCCGGTCGAAGCCCTGATCCGGGCGAGCGAGAACGCCTGCCTCGCGGTTGTGGGCACTCGCGGTCGCGGTGGATTCGGCGGACTCCTCCTCGGATCGGTGAGCCAAGGTGTCATGCACGGGGCTTCGTGCCCTGTGGCCATCGCCCACGGACCCAAGGACTCCCCGTCGGACGGGCATGCGAGGGACGGCATCCGCCATCTGCTCTCTGTTCCGGCGATGAACCAACACAGCTGAGCCCGGACCCAACCGGGCCCCACCAGGAGATCGGGGGGAGTCATGGTCGCGACTCTGACGTTCCTGGGTGCCGCAGGCACGGTCACGGGCAGCAAGTTCCTGCTCCAGAACGACGGGCGCCGAACGCTCGTCGACTGTGGGTTGTACCAGGGCGAACGCGAGTGGCGCCGATTGAACTGGCAGGCCCTGCCGCTGGGCAGTGAGACGATCTCCGACGTCGTCCTGACCCATGCTCACCTGGACCATTGCGGCCATCTTCCCGCCCTGGTGCGCGGGGGGTTCACCGGACCGACGTGGTGCACTCCGGGTACCGCGGCCCTGGCAGCCATCGTCCTGCGTGACAGTGCCCATCTTCAGGAGGAGGACGCCGAGTACGCCCGCCTCGCGGGGTTCTCCCGCCATGACCCACCTCGACCTCTGTACGACGCCGCGGACGCCGAGAAGGCCATCGCCTCGTTCGAGCCGGTGGGCTACCACGAGCACCGTGACCTGCGCTCAGGCGTCGGCCTTTCGTTCAGCCGGGCCGGCCACATCCTGGGCTCCTCCAGTGCACTGATCAGCATCGGGGCCGGCAGGGTGCTGTTCTCCGGTGACCTGGGTCGAATCAGCCATCCCCTGCTCAGACCCCGGGATGCACCGCCGGCCGCGCGCACGGTCGTCATCGAGTCGACCTACGGGGATCGGGTGCATCCAGCCGAAGGCGACCACCCTCACAAGTTCTTGGCGGATGCCATTGGCCGCACCGTGAAGAGGGGCGGCTCGGTGCTCATCCCTGCGTTCGCTGTCGACCGGACGGAGCTGGTGCTCCAGGCCCTGGCCCAGCTCACGGCCTCCGGAGAGATTCCAGCGGTTCCGGTGTACGTGGACAGTCCGATGGCCCTGGCAGCGCTGGACGTCTATCGCAGCCAGCCTTTGCGCCAGGACCTCCGCCCCGGCCTGCCTGCGCGCCTGGTGAACCTCCCGGATCTGCACGCGGCCCACAGCGCCCAGGAGTCGATGCGGCTCAACGAGCCGCGGACCCCTTCGATCATCATCTCCGCGTCAGGCATGGCGACCGGCGGCCGGGTCGTCCATCACCTGCAGCATCTGCTTCCCGACCCCCGGCACACGGTGATCCTGACCGGCTATCAGGCGGTCGGCACGCGAGGACGTCAGCTGGCCGAGGGCGCAACGGAGCTGAAGATGTTCGGCTTCTACGTCCCGGTCCGGGCCGAGGTCGTCGTCGACCATGGCTTCTCCGTCCACGCCGATGCTGGCGAGCTGCTCACCTGGCTTCAGGAGCTGCCGACTCGTCCTGAGACCGTGTACATCGTCCACGGCGAGCCGGAGTCCTCCCGTTCACTGGCGGTCAAGGTTCGGGCAGCGACCGGCTGGTGTGTGGTTGTCCCCGAGTACGGCGAGAAGGTCCGGGTCGACTGAGGAGTCGGTCCGCATCGGAGATCGCCGGCACCCCCTTTCCAGGGTCCGTTCACCTTGGCGGACATCAGGGGCCCGCCCGGCCCATCACTGCGGCGTCGTCTGGCTGCCAGCCGAGCGTGCCCGTCGCTCCCCCTCCACCGGTGTCAGCCACGCCCCAAGGACGGGGAAGACGGCCACCACCGCGAACGCCCATGAGAAGCCGAAGGACCCCGCGAGCGCGCCCACGAGCGGTGCGGTACCGAAGGCCGCAACGTTCTGCATCGTGTTCTGCACACCCAGGGCTCGACCGGACCACGCGCGTCCTGCGAGCTCGGCCGTGGCTGTGAAGCCCAGCCCGTTGTCCGACACGGAGACGATGGAGGCGATGGCCAAGGCGAAGACGACCAGCGAGGCCCCGGTCGAAGCCGTCAGGGCCAGGAAGAGCATGGACACGGACGCGGTCAGTGCAATGACCCGCATCGGTCCGAGCCGGCTGCCCGCGATATCGGACCAGTGCCCGGAGACCATCCGCCCGGCCGCTCCCCCGACGGCAACGACCGCAAGCAGCTGTCCCGCCGTGGTGGCATCCCAACCTCGTTGCGAGACGAGGTACTCGGCCGAGAAAGCCAAGGTTGCGAACTGCGGCACCACGAGCAGGGAGCTCGCCGCATGCAGCCGCCAGAGGATCAGGGCCCGGTATGGCGACGGCGGCCGCGTCTGCTCCGCGACCCTGTCATGGGGTGGGTCTGCGGCAAGCAGCACGACTGCTGCGGTAACGACCATGCAGATCGTGGCTGGGACGGCCAGCGCGAGCCGGAGCCCGCCATACCGGGACAGCGGCGGCAACAGTGCTCCGGCGAGTGCTATGCCCAGCGGTTGCCCGGTCTGTCGGATCCCCATTGCCAGGCCGCGCTGGTGAGGCCCGAACCAGCCCATCACCAGCCGCCCGCTGGCCGAGTTCACCGATGCACCGGCCGCACCCACGAGTGCGAAAAGCACGGCACGACCGCCCAGGCTGCCCATCGCTGCCGCAGCCAGCCCGAGCAGTCCGGTCAGGCCGAGGCCCAGCGCGATGGCGAGGCGCTCGCCATACCGATCCGCGAAGGCACCCCATGCGATGAGCGTGACGACCATTCCGAGCGAGGGTGCCGCGACGAGCGCGCCACCCTGGACCAGGGTGAGTCCCTCGGCCCGGCGCAGGTAGGGCAACAGGAAAGGCAGACCGAAGAGCAGGCTCGTCGCGACCGCCTGCGCCGACGTGCCGAGCGCCAGCATCACCCAACGACGAGGTGACGCCTGCGCTACGCCCGGGATGCTCACCCGCCCGAGATTAGACGCAGCCTCGAGGGCACAGGCCGGCGTCTCGGTCGCCGGCCCGAGGTCGGAGCACCGAGCTCATCCACGGAGTGCGCCAGCGGTCAGGATAGGTGACCTTGCTGCCTTCAGCGCTCGGGCCCAGCCCGCCCGTGGCGAACAGGACGCCCGCCTTGGTCGCGACCGGATGTGCGTCACTCCCTCTCCCTTGTTCATGCGTCGAATACGCAGGCCCCGGATCGACATCCATCCTGTAGATCGTTCGACCCACGGGTGCGAGGCTGCGGTCGAAGGGCAACGGGAAGGTGCCCGGTGATCCCGAACAGCGACTCAAAGGAAACGCCAAAGTTGTTCGGCGAGTCTGGATGGACGCCGCGGAGGCGACCGCTCTCGGCGCGGGCGTGCCCGGGAGCACATCCACATCGAACGACTCAGGTTCTGACCCAACGCACCCTCGACGGCACACCAGACACGAAGGACAACATGCGACGCATCGTCACAGCCATCCTGTCCACAGTCTCAACCGTGGTCCTTCTCTTCGGATACCACACCTCCACCAACAACACGGCGGCGGCGGCCGGCCCTGTGGTGCAGCAGCAGGCGTCGCCGGGATCCAGCCCGCCGTCCCGCTCATCGAGCAAGAAGGGGTCCGCCACTCCCAAACCGGGCACGGGGTCCAAACCACAGAAACCGACCGCGACCACCACCTATACCGGCACTGTCGCGGACACCCAGTGGGGGCCTGTCCAGGTCAGGATCACGGTGCAGGACCACAAGATCACCCGGGCCCGTGCCCTGCAGTACCCGCAAGGCACCTCAACTGACGCACAGATCAACGGCAATGCGTTGCCGATCCTGGACCAGGAGGTCGTCCAGCAGCAGGCCGCCGCCATCGACACCGTCTCGGGGGCCACCGTCACCAGCGACGGCTACCTGCAGTCACTGCAGTCCGCGATCGACCAAGCCCACCTGTGAGTCGCAGGCCGCCAGGCTCGCAGTTCCTAGTCGAAGAAGTCAGTCGGAAACTCGGACACGAGGTCGTTGAGGTCGTGACGCGGACGACGGACCACGCCGCACTGGGTGCAGAAGACCACCCATACGCCGCCTCTCCATTCGCAGGTCAAGGTCCAGAGCGTGTTGCAGGGGTAGCAGAAAGAGGTCACCGTTCTTGTCCGTTGGCTCAGCAGGTCATGAGATGCGGGGGGCGACAAGGCAGGTGGTCCTGACTGCTTGCTCATCCAGATACGGTCCACGACATGTACGACGGACGCCTCCACCAAGTCACGTAGGACGTGCCCGACAGTCACCGGTTCGGCGTCATGACTCCGTGCGCTCGAGCGCCGGGATCGCCAGGCTTCCCAGCATCTCGCCCCAGGCGTGGGCCCGATCGAGCTCACCCTCCAGCAGTGGACCCGTGACGTCCTCGACGTAGAAGCTCTCGGCCTGGGCTGCTGATGAGTAGCCGAGCTTGTGGACAAGCTTGGCGGCTCCCTTGGCGGCCGAGCCGGGCAGATGGCGCACCTTGCTCACGCGGGTGTCAAAAGTTGCCACGAGCGGGGAGTGGGAGCCCTTGCCCAGCTGTTCGAGCCATTCACGCAGGCCGACCGCGGTCGAGCCATGACTGGCGCCCTGCCGGAAAGCGTCCTCGCGGGTCGAGGGCCGGGTCATCGAGAACGCATGCGTCGGCCCTCCGATGACGATCAGGTTGAGGGCCTCGGTGATCACCTGCGGTGCGTCTGTCACCTCGAGAAGCTCGACGTCAAGATGCTCGGACAAGCCGCTTGTGATCGCCAGTGCCACTTGCTCGGTGTTTCCGAACAGTGACTCGTAGACGACGAGAGCCCTCATCGCCTCTCACCTTTCTTCTGTCCGGCCCTGGTGCTTGTCGCGTGAACGGAAGATGACTGCGCCGAGATAACGGCGCAAAGCCGCCTGAGCATCATTCTCCCCCGTGGTTGGTCGCTGGTTACCGACGGTATCTCGGGCCTCGCGTCCCATCTTCGCCTTCTCGATGTCACCCATGGCCGGCTCCTTTCGTGAACCACGTCGGGTCTGCACCCCGCTACAGCGGGGCGGTTAGTCGTCTGAGGCGTGATGCGCCAAACCGGTCTGTAATGCCGATCGGGTACTACCCGTCACCTCGAACCGACGGCCGGAGATGCTGTCGGGCTCGATCCTGATGAAGTGGGGTTTTGGTGCTGAATGCCAGGGAAAGAGCGGCAGCTCGAAGGCATCGAGCACGTCGTACATGCTCTGAACCTCCCGAGCAGTGCCTTTCACCACGACACTCCACGCACTGACCGTCGCACGGTCGTACCCGTCCACCTCGAAGGCAACCCAGTGCCCGACGGTCCCCTCAAGCTTGGTGCCGACCGCAGTTCGGAAAACCACGGTGCCACGGTCAACCATGTGATTGACGGGAAAGATCTCCGGACGGCCGTCGACGGTCAGGGCCAGGCGACCAACGACCGCCTGACGGAGCAGTGCCCATGACTCCGCAGCCGACAGCTCGACAACCACGTTCATCTGATCGGTACTCATACTCTCAAGTTTCGCCTGACGGTTCGCCGGGAGGAGGGCCAAAGGTCCCTATCGACAGATGCTGCAGAGGCGGGTTCAGGGCTCTTCAACCAACTGGTTGACAACAAGAGGCTGCCAAACCTAGATTGCAGTCAACCGAATGGTTTCGCACAGGGAGGAAGGCCGTGGCAACTGATCCGCTCTCCCGGGTGTTCTCGGCCCTGGCTGATCCCACGCGCCGCGACATGGTGGCGAGGCTCGCCGTCGCAGACGCCACCGTCAGCGAGCTCGCCGAGCCGTATGACGTGACCGTCCAGGCCGTGTCCAAGCACCTCAAGGTCCTGGCGAACGCCGGTCTGGTCAGCCGCAGCCGCGAGGCCCAGCGCCGTCCGGTCCACCTCGAAGCGCAGGTGTTCGACCTGATGACCAGGTGGATCGAGCGCTACCGCCGCGAGGCCGAGGAACGCTATCGCCGCCTGGACGACGTCCTCCGGTCGATGCCGGACGACGTCGAACCCGCCTCGTCACCCCAAGCACCGCAACCACCCCAAACACACCGGACAGGAGCACCCGCATGACCACCGCCAGCACCCACAAGACGCAGATCCTTGTCGACCAGAAGGTCCCCCTGGTCCGGATCACCCGCGATTTCGACGCCTCGCCCGCGAAGGTCTTCCGGGCCCACACCGACCCCGAGCTGGTGGCCCGTTGGCTCGGACCCCGCCGCCACGAGACGCGCATCGTCCACTACGACTGCCGGACAGGCGGGTCCTACCGCTACCTGATGGTCAGCGACGGCAACGAGTTCGGCTTCCACGGCTGCTTCCACGAGGTGCGCCCCTCTGAGCTCATCGTCCAGACCTTCACCTTCGACGGCCAACCCGACGGCGTGGCTCTGGAGCGCCTCGTCTTCGCGGATCTCGACGATGGGTGCACCCGCCTGACGTCGACATCGCTCGTCGACTCGTTCGCAGACCGTGACGCCTTCGTCGCCAGCGGCATGGAGGAAGGCGTCCGCGAGGGCTACGAACGCCTGGACGAGCTGCTGGCCGGCTGACCTCTCCCATGCCGCCGGCGCCCGGGCTCGCCACGGGCGACGGCGGCATCAGTCAGGACGCCAGGATCAGTCAGTTGGGGGCCCTGGGCGCTCGCCTCGCCCTGGCTGCCGCCCTGCTCGCGTCGAGCACCTCCTGGGTGGAGGCCCTGTACTGGTCGTAGCGCGCCACGGCCTCCGAGACGTAGGCACCGACGGCCGCGGCGTCGACGACGTCATCGAATGCCATGTCCCAGGTCTTGAGGACCGATGTGCCGGCACGCAAGACACCTCTCGGGTCATCGAGCAGAACCCCGTAGAGGAACCGCAGGCAGACGCCGTTCTTGGTCACCTGGACCGCGCAGACCCACGTGCGCCAGTCGCCCCGGAGCGCATACGTCAGAATCCGGTACTTGATCGCGACATCAAGGTGGGGCTCGGCAGCTCGGATGGCGTGATCGAGTGCGAGAACGGTTGGGGCCCCCACCGGGTCGATACCGGCAAGGTAGCTCTCAAGAGCACCGGTGCTCACGCTTGGTCCCTCCCGGTCAGAGTCGTCAACAGCGACATTGTCGGGGCTCATTCTGATTCACTTGTCAGCAGCCATCAACGGCCGATCGGGCGCAGCTCCCAGGATGGGGATGCTGCGGCGGCCGTCGGAACCATGGCCGTAGCGATGTTCCCCGATCTCGAGCGGAACCCAACACCCGGATGGAGCGTCGCATGAGCATGAAGACGCTCCCGCACTCCGCCCGCACCCGTTTTCTGTTGCCCGCCGGGGCCGTTGTCGCCATAGTAGCCATCGTTGTGGCGGTGGTCGTCCTTGTGCCCACCGTGCGCGGCGTGAACGACCCCGCTCACCCGCCTGTCCTCCACCTGGTCAACGTTGCCGGGAGGTCGCCCGGGCTACCTGCCGAGCCCGCGGCCGGCTTCGCCGACAAGACCGGCGCTCCGGGCAGCCGTGGTTCTGGATGGCGGCTTGAGGGAACGCTGCCGGACGGGCCATCCTTCGGCCGGGTCCACCTCCTTCCTGCTGGGGCGGCCACGCGCGCCTTCGTCGGTTCCCTCGCCCGTGCCCTGGGCATGACCGGGGAGCCGCAGCACCTGAAGGCAGGCTGGTACCTCGTCTCGGGCACCACCGAGCTGTCGGTGTCGGAGCTCGCAGGCCGGCACTGGATCTACACCAACCACGGCTGTATTGCCGGACCGGTGCTCGATCCGCAGATGGGCGTTGCGTGTGCCGTCGCCCGGTCTGCCCCGCCCATCGTGGTCACGCCGGGCGCCAGCGGCGCGCCGGGCGCCACCGGCTCGCCGGGCGGCAGCGACGTCACCCCGATCCCGCCGGCTTCACCGCCCGTCCTTGCGTCCACGCCGAAGCCTGTCCGGGAGGACCTCGCCCGGAACGCCGCCCGCCCGGTGTTCCAGGCGGTCGGGATCAACCCGGACGCCGCGCGCATCACTACCGCAGGTGGTCGCCAGAGCGTCGTCTTCACCCCCGAGGTTGCGGGTTCCACCGTGCTCGGACTCGAGACGCAGGTCGCCCTGGACGAGCAGGGGCAGATCGTGGACGCCTCAGGCTGGTTGGCCAAGGCGACCCCAGGCGCGACGTACCCCCTGATCAGCGCCAAGCAGGCGTACGACGAGCTGCGTGCGCAGCCCCAGCCGATGATGGGTCTGAGTATGGCCCCGTGCCGGATCGTTCCCGGAACCTCAGGCTGCGCCCCAACCCCTGACCGCGTGGTGACCGGGGCGACCCTTGGACTGACCCAGTCCTACAACACGGACCGCGGCGTGCTGCTCGTGCCCGCGTGGCTGTTCCAGGTGCGTGACGAGGACACGTCGCCGGCCGTCGTCGCAGTGCAGCGGGCGTTCCTGGGCGTCCCGGAGCGGCCCTCTCCAGTGGGCCAGCCGGGCACCGGGAGCCAACCCGGGAGTATCGGTGGCGCAGGCGGGGCGAACGGCAGCACGACGGAAACCGGTGCACCCACACAGGTGCAACCGGGCGCTCCGGCCGGCGCGGCGTCGACAAGGCCCACAGGCTGAGCTCGTCACGCAGGGTTATCACGGCCGCTGCTCAGGTCACGCGGATCTCTCCGTTGACGATATGGACGGCGATTGTCGGCAGTGGTGCCGGTGGCGGTCCCTGCAGGACCTGACCGGTGCGGGCATCGTAGACGCCCCCATGGCAGGGACAGAAGAACTCGACGGTGGAGGGCTCGTACTGGACCTGGCATCCGAGGTGTGTGCAGACCGCGGAGAAGGCGACAAAGGTGTTGCCGGAGGGGTGAACCACCCAGGCGGGGTTACCGTCGGCGGAGTTGGTGAAGGAGAGGGCGCGCCCCACCGGAAGTGAGGAGACCTTGGCCACGACCGTGCCGGTTGATGCGGTCGACGCCGCAGGCGCGGGCGGCCCTGTCGGGTTTGCGGCGGGGGTCGAGCTCCGGTTTGCGGCGGGGGTCGAGCTCCGGCCCGCGGCACGGCCAATGACAGCCGTGATGCCACCGACGAGGACCGCCACGACGCCGGCGACAAGGGCTGCAGCCCCGCCAAGAACCATGGTGCGCCGGTGCAGCTGCTCGCCCACCTTGGCAGGCAGCGACTCCTGGACGGGAAAGACCGGGCATCCGGCCAGGCGGGTGCACTGCCCGTCGGGTGTCAGACCGCATTTCTGGCCGCGGGCACAGAGCTTCCGAAGCCTGGGCACAGCGACGGCGACCGTGCCCTGCTCAGGGGGCAGACGCAGGTCTCGCCGGGCACGGTTTCGCAGCCACGTGTCAGCGCTGAGATCACCGCCGGAGCCGAACCCGAGCATGACGAGCCAGGCGAAGAAGAACACGATGTCGGCACCGTAGTAGTAGGGCGTCGTGTTCCAGCTGACGGTGAGGAAGAAGGTCAGCGACAGCAGCGCTCCTCCCACGGCGGCGACCCGGGCCCACAGGCCGAGCAGCGTACCCAGCCCGACGGCGAGCTCACCGACAGCGATGAGCAAACCGACCAGGGTGGGCGCATGGGCCGACAGTGACAGCAACCACCCGATGGGGCTGGCGCCACTCAGCTGCAGCATCTGGTGCGCCGCGGAGGTGGGATTGTTCGGATCCAGGTAGCCGGGGTCGGCCAGCTTTTGCAGCCCGGCGTAGGTGAAGGTCACTCCAAGGAAGGCCCGCAAGGGCAGCAACAGCCACTCCGGCTGCGTGCGTCGCCTGGACCAGTCAGGACGGGTCAATGCTCTGTCTCCGAAACGTCGGGAACGCCGATGGGCACGACGTATTCGGCGCCGACGACATCGTTGCCGCTGGGCAGCTTCATCCCAGCAGTATGCCTTCCGGGCCGGAGCAAATTCAGCCTTTCTGGATTACCGGCCCGACAGTCCTGGTGAGCACGTGGTCACTGCGGGTCTCGTCCTTATGGTGGGTGACATTCGATGCCCAGCAGTGTTCTCGTGAAGGCGCAGACGCCAGGAAGGCGTCCCGTTCCCCCATTGAGGAGACCCCATGCAAAGGCATCATCTGGTCATCCACCGATTCCCCGGCCGAGCGAGGAGAAGGTCGAGAGCGACTGAACCGGAGAGCCGGTTCAACCACAGTCGGCAAGGGGGCCGCGGGAGATCCATCGTCCCGCGGCCCCGTGCCTGCCCAGCGACCTCAACCAACCTCTGTCCCGTGACCCTCATCTCCTCGATGGGCGATGAGAGCATGCGGGTCAGGTGACCTGAGCGATCACCGAACCTTGTGCGACCTCCTGCTTCTCCGCCACGACCAGGGCGATGACTCCGGATGTCTCGGGGTACACCTCCGCATCGACCTTGTCCATCGCCACCTCGGCGATGAGCGTCGCCGGAGTCACCTTGTCGCCGGACTCGACGAACCAGGTGGTAACGACACCGGTCGCACCCTCGGTCGCCGACATCAGCGGAAACAACACGTCGGTCATGTCGCCACGGCGGCGCGCACAGCCGCCTCGATGCGTGCCGGTGTCGGGAGCACTGCATACTCGAGCTCGCGCGCGTAGGGGATCGGAACATCTGGCACGCATACCCGCGAGACCCGCTTGAGCAAGCTCGGATCGTGCTCAGCCACGACCGCAATGACCTCACCGGAGAGTCCGAACGACTGGTAGTCCTCGTCGACCACGATGAGGCGGCCTGTCTTCGAGACGGAACGCACGATCGCCTCACGGTCGAGCGGAACCAGGCTCCGGAGGTCGATCACCTCGACACTGATGCCCTCAGACGCGAGCCTCTCGGCGACATCGAGGCTGTGGTGCACCGAGAGCGAGATCGTCACGATGGTGACATCGCTGCCCTCTCGAGCAACACGCGCCTTCCCGATCGGCACGAGGTACTCCTCCTCGGGCACCGCACCGATGGAGCGGTCATTCTTGGCCATCCAGCCCAGACCCATGACTCCCTTGTGGAAGACGAAGACCACCGGGTCGTCGCTGTCGATGGCCGCGGTCATCAGGCCCTTGGCGTCGTACGGGTTCGACGGGACCACGACCTTCATCCCCGGCAGATGCGCAAACGTGCCCCACAGGCACTGCGAGTGTTGAGCGCCGTCGGAGTAGCCACCTCCGGCGGCCATCATGAGCACCATCGGCACCCGCACGTTGCCGCCCGACTCGTAGCGGATCTTGGCCATGTGGTTGTAGATCTGGTCCATGCAGACGCCGAAGAAGTCGGCGAACATGAGCTCGACGATGGGTCGCATGCCCTCGACGGCCGCGCCGATGCCAAGGCCGATGAACGCCGTCTCCGAGATGGGCGTATCCAGCACGCGTTCAGGGCCGAAGCGGTCGATGAGCCCTGTGGTGGAGGAGAAGATGCCGCCGTAGGGGCCGACGTCCTCGCCCATCAAGAAGACGGACTCGTCGCGTGCCATGCGCTGGCTGATCGCCTCTTGCATGGCCTTGGCGGTGGAGAGCTTGCGCGTGCCTGCATCGGGTTCTGTTGCCAGCGCTAGCGACTGGTCCTTGCTGGGCAGCGTGGTGGTCATGAGCTCACTCCTTCGGCGAAGACATAGCTGAGATGACCCAGGGGGTCAGGGGCGGGCGAGCTCTTGGCGAAGGCGATGGCATCTTCGACCTGTTCCACCGCGGACGCCTGCATCGCCCGGTACTGGGCGTCGTCAAGCACTCCGGTCTCGAGCAGCCGGTCCCGGTAGATGGGGATCGGATCATGCTCCGCGACGGTCGCGAGCTCGGGCCTGTATCCCTCCGCATCGCCCTCGAAGTGACCCCAAAGACGCAGCGTGTGCACCTCGATGAGCGTGGGACCCCCGCCAGTGCGCGCGCGGGCGATCGCCTCGCCCGCGGCAGCATGGACGGCCTCGACCGAGTTGTCCTCAACCCTCACTCCCGGTATGCCGTACGCCGCCGCGCGGTCGGCGTTGGAGGCGACGGATGTGGAGTGGGCCCGGGGCACCGAGATACCCCAGTCGTTGTCCTCCACCACGAAGACCACGGGCAAGTTCCAGAGCGCAGCCAGGTTCAGTGACTCGTGGAACGCGCCCTGGTTGGCGGCACCCTCGCCAGTGACGGCAACTGCTACGCGGTCACTGCCCCGACGCTGGAAGGCGAAGGCCTGACCGAGCGCAGGCGGTAGCCCCTCGGCGATGATTCCCGAGCAGGAGAAATGCGTGCTCGGGTCGAAGAGATGCATGTGGCCGCCGCGGCCGTGGCCGAGTCCGGTCTCACGGCCGAAGATCTCGGCCGTCATGGGGCGCAAGGCGACTCCGTGCGCGATGGCCAGGTGGTGCGGCCGGTGGGTGGCGGTGATGGCGTCCTCTGACGTCAGATGCGCGCAGATGCCAGCGGCGACCGGCTCCTGCCCGGCCGAGAGGTGCATCTCCCCGGGAACGAGACCCGCACCGATGTCGAAAGCCGGCTTCTTGTCGGCGTAGTAGGTCGCCCGGATCGCTTCTTCGTACGTCCTGATCAGCACCATGGTGCTGATCAGTGCCCGCCGACCTTCGTCGGTGAGTGCCGCAGTGGTGGTGGATAGCGTCATTGCTCCTCCTCGTGCAGGGTGCGACGACGATGTCGCACTCCCTGCGGCCGAGGCTACGCCGCGCCATCCGTCCGCGGCAGAGGGCAATTCGGCTCTTCGAGGACCTCGTTTGCTCACGCAGACCAACGCAGGCTCGACCGGGACCGGGCCTGTCGTCCCCCCGATCCGGGCCGCGCCGCGAGACGATGTGCGGGTGGCAGACACGATGGACATCACGGCGGGTGGCGCGACGTCGACCGCCGAGATCCTGGACCGACTCGACACAACGCCATCCGGCTTGTCGAGCGAGGAGGTGGCGCGCAGGCAGACGCGATGGGGTCCCAACGCTGTCTCTTCCCACCGGGCCAGACTGCTGCCTGTGCTCTGGCACCAGCTCCGCTCCCCCCTCCTGGGTCTGCTCGTGGCGGCTGCGATCGCCTCCTACTTCGTCGGTGAGCGCAGCGACGCCGTGATCATCGGGGTGATCGTGGCCGTATCGGTCGGGCTCGGGTTCTTCAACGAGTACCGAGCTGAGAAGGCTGCCGAGGCGCTGCACTCCCAGCTGCGGCATCAAGCGGTCGTGATCCGTAACGGCCAACCCGTCAGCGTGGACGTGGTCAGACTCGTGCCGGGCGACGTCCTCGAGCTGAAGCTGGGCGACATCGTCCCGGCTGACGTTCGACTGCTGGAGGTCACCGGCCTTCAGTGCGACGAGTCCGTGCTCACCGGCGAGTCGCTGCCCGTCGAGAAGGCCACCAGCCTTGTGCCGGCCGGGACGGCGCTGGCTGAGCTGTCAGGGTGCGCGCTGATGGGCACCGTGGTCCACGCCGGCAGCGGCCGTGGGGTCGTCGTGGCCATCGGCGCGCGAACCGAGTTCGGCAAGATCGCTGCCGGACTGACCACCCACCAGCTCGACACTGAGTTCCAGGTCGGGCTACGTCGATTCTCGATGCTGCTGGTGTATGTCGCCGGCACGCTGACCACGTCGATCTTCGTGATCAACGTGGCCCTGCACAAGCCGATCATCGACGCCCTGCTGTTCTCCCTGGCGATCGCTGTCGGAATCACCCCACAGCTGCTGCCCGCAGTCGTGTCCACAAGTCTGGCCGCGGGATCGCGCCGGATGAGCCGCCGCAAGGTTCTGGTCAAGAGACTGGTCTGCATCGAGGATCTCGGCGACGTCGATGTGCTGTTCACCGACAAGACCGGGACGCTGACCCAGGGCCGGATCCGCTTCATGCGGGCCGTACCGACCGGCGACAGCACACCCGACGATGTGCTTCGCTGGGGACTGCTGTGCACCGAGAGCTCCGTCGGGGGCGGGCACGCCGTCGGAGGGAACCCGCTCGACCAGGCGCTGTGGGACTCCCCCGCCGCGGCGGGCCAGCGAACTTCGGTGGCGGACTACACCCGACTGGGGGTTCTGCCGTTCGACCACGAACGACGCATGGACTCCGTTCTCGTCAACCACGCCAAGGGCGGGTTGACCCTGGTCACGAAGGGAGCCCCTGAGAGCGTCCTGGACCGCTGCCTCGACGTCGCGGCGGCGGCCCGGGAGGCGCTGGATGCCGAGTTCGCCGCGGGCAACCGCGTCGTTGCCGTAGCCACCAGAACCACGAAGGATCCGCGTCCACCGACCGTGCAGGATGAGCGCGATATGCACCTTGTGGGGCTGCTGGTGTTTCTCGACCCGCCCAAGCTGGATGCGCAAGAGGCCCTGCGCAGGCTGGCCAACCTTGGGATCACCGTCAAGGTGGTCACCGGCGACAACCCCGCGGTCGCCGCCAAGGTCTGCCACGACCTCGGCCTGGACGAAGGCGGCGCGCTGACCGGGACCGACCTCGATGCCCTTGATGACACGGCGCTCGCTGCGGCAATCGAGCACACCACGGTATTTGCCCGGGTCAGTCCGGAGCACAAGGCGCGCATCGTGCGCGCCCAACGGCACAGCGGCGGTGGGGTCGCGTTCCTCGGCGACGGGGTCAACGACGCCCTCGCCCTGCACGCCGCCGACGTCGGCATCTCGGTCGAGTCGGGCACGGACGTCGCCAAGGACGCCGCTGACGTGATCCTGCTGGAGAAGGACCTCAACGTGCTTGCAGACGGTGTCGCAGAAGGGCGACGGATCTTTGCCAACACCATCAAGTACGTGCTGATGGGCACGTCCAGCAACTTCGGCAACATGTTCTCCGCCGCCGGCGCCTCGCTGTTTCTCACCTTTCTCCCGATGCTGCCGTCCCAGATCCTGCTCAACAACCTGCTCTATGACACCAGCCAGCTGGCCATACCCACGGACAATGTCGACGAGGAGCAGCTGCGCCGGCCCTCGCACTGGGACATCGGGTTCATCCGCCGGTTCATGACCTACTTCGGGCCGCTCAGCTCGGTCTTCGACTTCGCCACCTTCGCTGTCATGCTCTGGGTCTTCCACTCCGGCCCTGCCCAGTTCCGCTCCGGCTGGTTCGTGGAGTCGCTCGCCACCCAGACCTTGGTGATCTTCGCCATCCGGACCCGCCGTACACCGTTCTTCCGCAGCCACCCAAGCGTGCCCCTCACCCTCGCCGCCCTCAGCGTCGTCACGGTCGGCGCACTGCTGCCAGCAACACCAATAGCACACACGTTGGGCTTCCAGCCGTTGCCCGGCGGCTTCTTCGCCGCGCTGGCCGGCATGGTCGTCGCCTACCTGGCCCTCATCGAGCTCGGCAAACGAATCTTCTACCGCGTCTCTGCTGCGGTGCCCCCGAGCCGGCCGTACGGCGTTCACCGTCACCTCCGCCGCCGCGCCGCCCGGTTCAGCAGCGCCACCCGCTTGCCGGTCCGGGCGCACACCAGACCTTGACCCCGGCCACAGGTGGCGCCTGGAGGTCGACCCCAGGCAGCGGCTCAAAGGAATCGCCAAAGTTGCGGGGCGACCATTGTGAGCGTGAACACCTCTGTGAACGTGCTGTCCGAGCCACCGACACCGACTCCGGAGTCACAGTGAGCAGCCACGACCGCCCGAAGTCACCGCAGCTCGCGGTCGACCAAGCGCGCCTGTGAGCCACCGGGGCGCATGTGGCGTAGCCTCGCTGCGGGTTGACGAGGCCATAGGAGGTGCCCGGAGATGACCACTCGAAGCAACTATCAGATACAAACCCCCCCAGAGCATCGCCGACCGCGCCGCCACGCAGCATCGCGGCCGACGCGCCTACGCATCTGGATGCGTCGCGCAGGCGTGGTGATGGTGGTCATTGTGCTGTGGCTGACCTGGTCGGTCGGTGGTGCCCTGATGGCCCCGGGCACCGACACCACGTCCGCGCGGCTCGCCGAGTGGGCCCGGTTCAACGGCATGGGTTGGGCGGTCGACGAGCTGGAGCAGATCCAGTACCGGCTCGACCCGCCCAAAGTTGGCGGAAAACTCGCCGGCGGCATCCCCGAGATCTCCAAGACCCGACCAACGACCAGCCCTGGCACCAGCTCCTCGCGAGTCACGTCGAGCCTTGATGTTCTGGCTCCCATCCCACCGCAGGCCCAACCGGCCCTGCCCGAGGAGGGTGTCTGGCAGACGCTGGTCAGCCTCCACGGGCAACCGGCCATCCGGGCGGCGTTCCTGCGTCCGGACGCGACGCACACCAGCTATCTGGTCGGAGTGGCCTGGCTCAACCAGAAGCTGGTCAAGATGGTCCTGCATCCCGGGTTCACCGTGCCCGGAGGTTCAGGCTGGTCCCAGCCCTTCGACGTGCCCACCTCCCAGCGGGACATCCTGCTCGCGACATTCAACTCGGGCTTCACGATGCAGGACGCCAATGGTGGCTACTGGCAGGACGGCCAGACCGCGTCGCCGCTTCGCCAAGGTGCCGCCTCGATGGTGATCAACAAGGACGGCCACGTCAACGTCGTCAGGTGGCAGGCAACCGCCCCCGGCCCGGACGTTACTGCCGTGCGCCAGAACCTTGGCATGCTGGTGGAGAACGGCAAGATCTCACCGGACGTGAACAGCACGACCACCCGGACCTGGGGCAAGACCGTCGGCAACACCACCTTCGTGTGGCGCTCAGCGCTGGGGGTCCGCAAGGACGGCTCACTGGTTTTCGTGGTGGGGGCCTCGATGTCGGTGCCCACCCTGGCCAACATCGTGCGGGACGCCGGAGCCGTCAACGCCATGGAGCTGGACATCAACAAGGCCTGGACCAACTTCATCACCTACACCCATCCCAGCGCCGGCGTAGCGGTGCCGCACATGCTCAACAGCAACGCGCACCCCAACCCCTACCGCTATCTCCAGCCGTCGTCGCGGGACTTCGTTGCCGTTCATGCTCGTTGATCAGTCCGGCAGCTCAGTGCCCGCCGCGAGCGTCCAGCAGCGTGAGGTCGCAGCCCTGATCTGGACGCAGTCGCTGACGGCATCTCCCGGGATCCGCCAGGGTGCGGTGCTCCTGAGCCACGCCGGTGAGCATGCCCTGTCCTGGACCGTGTTGGGACTGCTGGGCGCGGTGCTCGACCCCGGGCAACGGCGCCCCTGGCTGCGAGCCACCGCAACGGTAGTGGGCGCCCACGCTGTCAGCATCGTTCTCAAGCGGCTGGTGCGTCGCCACCGCCCTACCGACCCGCGCATACAGGTGTATGTCGCCACGCCCGGCCGCTGGAGCTTCCCCTCCTCACACGCCGCCTCGACGACCGCGGCAGCCGTGGCATACTCCAGGCTCCTGGGGACGCGTTGGCCGCTGTTCTCCATCCCGGTGATGATGACCAGCCGGGTCATTCTGGGCGTGCACTACCCCAGCGATGTTCTGGCGGGCAGTCTCATCGGCGCCGTGATGGGACGCAGGGCTGCCCGGGCCGGGGAAGGGTCGGCCTCGTGAGCGGGCTGTATGCGTCACGCCTCGCCACGTTGCCTGTTGTCGTTCGGGCATGCCGCCCCCGCCAGTGGGTCAAGAACGTCCTGGTCCTCACCGCGCCGATCGCCGCGGGCGTGGTCACCCAGCCGCGGGCCCTGCTGCAGATGCTCGTCGCGGTCATCTCCTTCGGCCTGGCCGCCTCCGGTATCTACCTGGTCAACGACGCCCTCGATGTCGAGGCCGACCGGGCGCATGCCACGAAGAGGCGGCGCCCGGTCGCATCCGGGGAGCTGTCGGTGCGGGCAGCCTGGACCACTGCCCTCGTGCTGCTGCCCGGTGCGCTGGTGATCTCGGCACTGCTGACCTGGCAGCTGTTCGTGGTGATCGCGATCTACGAGGTCGTCCAGCTCTGGTACTGCCTTGGCATGAAGCACGAACCGGTCATCGAGCTCGCCAGCGTGGCCTCAGGGTTCCTGCTGCGGGCGATCGCGGGAGGTGTCGCGACCCACGTGCCGCTGTCGCAGTGGTTCCTCATCGCGGCAGGCTTCGGGTCGCTGTTCATGGCCGCGGGCAAGCGATACGCCGAGATTCGTCTGGTCCAGGGCACCGGTGTGGCCATCCGCCCGGTACTGAAGCGCTACACCCCCACCTATCTGCGGTTCGTGTGGACCATGTCGGCTGGCGTGCTGGTCACCACCTACGCGCTCTGGGCTTTCACGATGAGCCAGACCACGTCGAACGAGTGGAGCGTCGTGTCGATCGTCCCGTTCGTCGTGGCCCTGCTTCGGTACTCCGTGGACGTGGACAGCGGCGCAGCGGGCGAGCCGGAGGAGATCGTCCTTCACGACCGCATGCTCATGGCGCTCGGTGCCATCTGGGCAGCCTGCCTCATGAGCTCGGTGTATCTGTAGCCCCCGAGGGCAGCGGGCTCGGTATCTCAGATCGGCAGGCGGCTGAACACGGGATGGGGAAGGTGTCGCAGGGCGGACATGACCCAGCGCATCGCCGGTGGTGCCCAAACGGTGCGCCGCCCAGCCTGCAGGCCGGCCACGATCACCTCGGCGACCTGCTCCGGGGTCTGGGACAGCGGCGCCGCCTTGAGCCCCTCCGTCATCCTGCTCCGGACGAAACCTGGGCGGACGACAAGGACCTGCACCCCGTCGCCGGCGAGCGCATCGCCCAGCCCGCTGTAGAAGGCGTCCATCCCTGCCTTGGTGGAGCCGTAGGCGAAGTTGGACTTCCTGGGCCGCTCGCCGGCCACGGAGGACAAGGCGATGATCGCACCGTGCCCCTGGGCGCGAAGCCTCTCGCCGACCAGGACCCCGCAGGCGACCGCCGCCGTGTAGTTCACCGCAACGAGCTCCAACGCCGCGTCGACGTCACGCCATGCGCGTTCCTGGTCCCCGAGAAGCCCGAACGCCACGATGACGACGTCGACGTCCCCTCCGGCGTCGAAAGCTGAGGCGACTGCCGGCTCGTACGACGACCTGTCGGTGGCCTCGAAATCCACCTCACTGACCTGCAGGCCGAGAGCTTCCAGCTCTGCCGTGGCGGCGGCACGGCGTTCGCCTGGACGGGCGGCCAGGGTCACCTGAACGCCGCCGCGCCTGCCGGTCAGCTTCACGACAGTGGCCAGGGCGATGTCGGACGTGCCCCCCAGGACCACCACTCGTTGCACGTTGCCGATCGCGTCCTTCACAGCCCCAGCCTCCTGGACAGGTCCGAAGTGAAGACCCCATGGGGGTCCGTTGACGTCCGGATATCACGCCACTGCTCCAGGCGGGGATACATTCGCGCGATCGAGGAGGCTGGCAGCCGGGAGTCCTTGGCGAGGTACTCTCGGCCACCCGCGGCCAGGACCTCTTCGTCGAGGCGGTCGAGCAGGTCCCCCAGGACGGGCGAGCCCAGCGGTATGTCCAGTGCGAGGGTCCAGCCGGGGGTAGGAAAGGACAGGTGGCCCGCGCCAGCAGGCCCGAAGCGCTTGAGCACCGCCAGGAACGATGCCTGACCGGTGTCACTGAGCATCTGGATGCACCGGCGCAGCGTGTCCTCGGCGCCGAACGGCACGACGAACTGGTATTGGAGGAAGCCCTTGGGACCGTAGATCCGGTTCCAATGCCCCACCCCGTCCAGCGGGTGGAAGAACGCCGCGATGCTCTGAACCTCGCCCCGCCGCTCGTGGGGAGCCTTGCGAAACCACACCTCGTTGAAGGCGGCGACAGTGGCACGGTTCAGCAGACCACTCGGAAAGACCGGTGGTGCGACGGCAACCTGTTTGGGACCGAAATCCAGAGCATGATCGCGCAGCTTGGCGGGCAGCTGTTCGAGGGTCGCCGGCCAGCCTCGGGTCAGCACGGACCGCCCCAACGAGGAGCCACGGGCGAGACAGTCGATCCACGCCACCGAGTAGGTGTAACGGTCGTCGCCCTCGGCCATGCGAGCCAGCAGGTCGTCGAGGTTGGCGCATCGCTCGGTGTCCACAAGGCAGTACGCCGACTCAACCTTCTTCATCCTCAGCGTTGCCCGCAACACCAGTCCGGTCAGCCCCATGCCACCGACGGTGGCCCAGAAGAGCTCGGACTCCGGGGTGAGGGTCCGGATCGAGCCATCGGCGCAGAGCAGATCCATGGACACGACGTGGTTTCCGAAGCTGCCGTCCACATGATGGTTCTTCCCGTGTATGTCGGCTGCGACCGCTCCCCCGACCGTCACCTGCCGCGTCCCCGGGCTGACCGGCACGAACAGCCCCCTGGGCAGAAGAAGCCTCATCAGGTCGTCGAGGCTGGCACCGGCCTCGACCTCGACAAGCGCCGTCTCCGGGTCCACCGACAGGACGCGGTGACGGGAGGTCATATCCACCACGACCCCGCCGCCGTTCTGCGCAGCATCTCCGTAGCTGCGGCCAAGCCCCCGGCCCAGGACCCCTCGCCGCCCGGCCTTCGTGACCAGCCCAACAAGGTCAGCGTCGTCGCCGGCCGTATGCACCGTTGCGACACTCGGACTGGTTCTGCCCCAACCCGCGAGCAGGTGACGGCTATCCATACATCCTCCTCAACCAGGTTGTCCGAACGACTCTACAGAGCGGGCCGCACGGCGTGGACACCCGTATGGGTCACGTGCGTGCGACTCCCCCCAACGATGCCAACCCACCATCTCGGGGTCAACGACGTTCAACGACGGGGCCGGTCAGGTTACCCTCGTCGGAGCAGGCTCGGACGGTGAATCTCGAGGAGCATCGATGTCTCAGGACCAGCAGGGAACCCGACCAGCTGATGCCTTCGTCGCGTTCGGCATCAGCGGGGATCTGGCGCGCAAGATGACCTTCGTGTCGCTCTATCAGCTCGAGCGGCGCGGGCTGCTCGACTGCCCGATCATCGGGGTTGCAGCGGAGGACTGGACCGATGAGGACCTGCGACGGCGGGCGGCGGAGTCGGTCACCGCAGCTCTCGGCGAGGCACAGGTCGATCAGGCGGCCCTTGACCGTCTGCGGCAGCGCATGACGTACGTCGGTGGGGACTTCGGGGACCCGGCCACCTTCGCGGGCGTGGCGAAAGCACTCGGCGGGGCCACGCTCCCCGTGTTCTACCTGGAGATCCCACCCTCCCTGTTCGGCACGGTTGTCGAGGGCCTCGCCGCGGCCGGGCTCACCGAGCATGCCCGGGTGGTGGTGGAGAAGCCCTTCGGCCATGATCTGCAGTCAGCTCAGGAGCTCAATGCCAGCCTGCGCTCGATCCTGGCGGAGTCACAGCTCTACCGGATCGACCATTTCCTGGGGAAGCTGTCGGTGCAGGACATCCTCCATCTGCGGTTCGCGAACACCGTCCTGGAGCCGCTCTGGAACCGTAACTACGTCAGCAGCGTGCAGATCACCATGGCGGAGGGCTTCGGGGTCGAAGGCAGGGGCGGGTTCTACGACCGCGTGGGCGCCGTGCGAGACGTCGTGCAGAACCACCTGATGCAGGTCCTGGCCATGGTGGCGATGGAGCCCCCGGCGCGCAGCGACCTCGACTCGCTGTCCAACCGCAAGCGCGATGTGTTCGCCTCGATGCCGGCCGCCAAACCCGAGCACTACGTCCGTGGGCAGTTCGACGGCTACCAGCGCACTGCGGGGGTCGCGGCGGGCTCGACCACCGAGACGTATGCCGCGATGCGCCTCGAGGTCGACAACTGGCGATGGTCAGGCGTGCCGTTCTTCATCCGCGCCGGAAAGTCGCTGCCCCTGAGCCAGACGGAGGTGCGGCTGATCTTCCGATCCCCGCCATCCCTGGGCTTCTCCGCATCCGATGAGCTCGTCGATCCCAACCAGATCGTCCTGCTCATCGACCCGCGACCGGGCGCGCGCTGGGTGCTGCACGCCAAGCGAACCGACGGACCGGGACTGCGGCCGATCGATCTGGACGTGGACTTCGCCAGCGACGGTGAGCGCATACCGGCACCGTATGAAGAGCTGCTGTGTGCGGCGATGAGAGGCGACCAGGGCCACTTCACCCGCGAGGACTCGGTGGAGGAGACCTGGCGGGTTCTTGACCCGTTGCTCGACCAGCCCGGCCGGCCTCTCCCCTATGCCCCCGGATCGTGGGGACCCGGGGCCGCCGAGCACCTCACTGCGGAGTTCGGAGGCTGGCACCAGCCGTGGCAGGTGCCAGGACCTCCCGACCCGGGTGCAGCTCAGGCGTAGTAGCGCCAGACCATGTCGGCCACGCAGGGCGGCTTGGGCCCCTCCTCGGTCTCGTACACGAGATGGAAGATCGTCTCGACGCCACCCTTGATCTCATTGACCTCGGCCAGAGACGCGTGCATCCGCAGCCGTGAGCCGACCTTGACCGGGGCCGGGAATCGGACCTTGTTGAGGCCGTAGTTGAGGATGACATCCACACCGGAGACCACTGCGACGTCCCAGAGCAGGCTCGTGGCCAGGCTCATCGTGAGGAAGCCGTGGGCGACGGTGCCGCCGAAGGGCCCGTCCTTCGCCTTGTCGGGGTCGACGTGAATCCACTGCTCATCACTGGTCACCCGCGCGAAGCTGTTGACCAGATTCTGATCGATGGTCACCCAACGGCTCGCGCCGAGGTCGGTGCCCGCGGCGTCGCGCAGCCCGTCGAGGCCGTTGATGACCCGCGGGGCAGGCACCACAGTGCCCGCGATACCGGTGGCGACGTTGTCAGCGAGGGTGTCGTCGGTGACGACGTCGTTGGCGTTGAGCATGAGGACCCTCCAAGAATCGGTTTGTTGGTCGAGCGGACACGCAGAGGATGGACCCCCCACCTGCGCCAAGCTGACCCCGCAAGAGGCGGGCTACCTGTCGCGGTTACAAGAGTAAGACCTCCCGGGCGTTCAGGAGCGACGCCGCCGACGTTCGGCGCTCTGGCGCGCAGTTGCGAGCATCTGCCGCAACACCCGCCGTTGGCGCTCGATGACGGGCGGTGGACGCCAGACATCCTCGGGTGGATGGACCGCAGCCTCAACCTCGACCCGCAGCCGGTCGAGGGCGGTGAGCAGGGCGCCGTGCTGTTGCCAGACCGCCCGGTCAGCGCTCGACTCCTCGAGCAGGAGCTCAGCAAGCTGGTCGCGCCGCCGATGCAGCTCGGACAGCTCCCGGTCGACCTCCGTCCGAGCCGCGTCCTGGGCCTGGGTGCCCGACGTCACGGCGGGCACGTGTCCGATGGCGTCCGCAGCCGCCTCGAGCACCTGAGCGAGCAGGCCGCGAACCTGTTCGTCATACACGGTCTCCGCCTCTTCGGTGGGCACGAAGTAGGTTCTGTCCAGGAGGGAGCGGCACAGGTTGCGGATGGTGACGTAGGTGTGCTCGAGCCCCGTCAGCCCGGTGCGCAACCGCGGTTGTGCCTCGCGGGCCTGGGCACCCCGCGGGTTGAACCGAGCACTTTCCTGGGCGCGCGCCAGCGTCCGGTCGGCGTGCGCAACATCACCACCGAGTCGCCTGGCATCGTTCAGCATCCGGTCGGCAGCCTCGCGGGACCACCCTGCACCCAGCTGGTCGGCAAGCTGCCGGAGGAACGCCGCCATCCGCTCGGCCAGCTCAGCGAGCGCATCACTTGCCGGTTGCACATAGAGCGGAGCTGCAATCACCGCGTTGACGACGACACCGACCCCGGCTCCGATCAGCGTCTCGTAGACGCGGTCCAGGGCCGGTCCTTCTGCGCCCCCTACGGCCAGCACGAGCATGGCGGAGATAGGAACCTCGAGCAGCTGGGCGCCCAGGCGCAGGAGACGGCCGATGATCAGCGACGCGGCGACGACGACGCCCAGACTCCACCAGGTCAGTCCGACATAGGCAGCGACACCGACCGCGATCAACACTCCGGCCACGACGCTGGCGACCCTCTGCAAGCCGCTGGCCAGGGTCTCGTACATCGTCAGCTGGACGACGAGCAGCGCGGTCAGCGGGGCAAGTACCGGCTTGGGGTCCGCGCCCAGCCGCTGGGCCAGCACGAAGGACAGCACCGCCGCGAGGGTCGTCTTCGCCGTGCGCAGTCCCGGCCTGCGTCCGCGGCGGAACAAGGCCGTTCGGATCGACGCGACAACATCTGATCCGCGCGATGACACCCGAACCACTCCCCAACCGGTCCTCAGGGGCGGGGCAGCACGAGGGTCTGGTTGCACCGCCGGCCACCTTTCATCAGCCAACCTACCGTCGTGTGGTTGAGTCACCCTGGCGTTCGCCGCACGCCGGGCGCCGATTCTGGGTCGTTCGAGGGGTTGCCGGGGCGTGGGAACGTCACGTAGGGTCGAGCCTGCGTGGTGCAGGTCCCATCAGGCCCGAGCCATACGCGCTGAAAAACTGCATACAGCCATCACACGCACGCGTGTCCGCAGCGCCAAACCTCGTCGGCGGACACTGACCGGCAGACTGCCGGGCATGGACGAGGGTGGGGGACCCAATTGTGAGCCGGCGAGAGCCGGTTCTTGGGGTGAAGCCGGTACGCCGGCCGGGCACCTGACAGCCCGAACCCGACAGCTGACCTCATCGGCGTCCGTCAGGAAGGGTTTTCTCATGTACTACGCACCCAAGCACGCCGCTCCCCGCAAGCCACGCCCGTTGCGCAACCGCATGGCCCGAGTCGCCGTTGCCGGTTCGGCCACCCTGGTGACCGGTGTCAGCCTGAGCGCTCCTGCCGAGGCGGCGGGCTCCGTCTGGGATTCCGTCGCCGCCTGCGAGAGCGGTGGTAGCTGGGCCATCGACACCGGCAACGGCTACTACGGCGGACTTCAGTTCTCCAGCTCGACCTGGAACGCCTACGGCGGCACCCGCTACGCCGCGCGCGCCAACCTGGCCAGCAGGGCGGACCAGATCGCGACCGCCCAGCGGGTCCTGTCGGCTCAGGGGCCAGGTGCCTGGCCGACGTGCGGCCAGCGGGCCGGGCTGACCCGCGCCAACGGTGGCGCCGCCGCCACCACCGCTGCCGCACCCATGATGACCGTTTCGCGCTCGACGACGCGCACCGCCATCGCCCTTCCCGGCAAGCCGGCGTCCGGCAAGCTGGCGCCCGTTGGCGTCATGGACCCGGCGACGACCCGCACGGTCCAACGCTGGGTCGGCACCACCCCCGACGGCGCCTTCGGTCCCCTCACCAAGAGAGCGTTGCAGCGCAAGGTTGGCGCCACGCCCGACGGCGTCATCGGCCCGCTGACGGTCCGCGCGCTCCAGGCCAGGATCGGCGCTCGCGAGGATGGCGCGCGACACCTCAACGCGGCAACGGTGTCGGCGCTGAATACGTACCTCAGGTCGCACTGACGCGTTCGTCTACGGCCCCACGGCCCCAAGGGCAGCGCTGATCCCTGCCTGGGTCGCACCCAGGGTCACGGTGACGGGTGTCGGGGTGCCCGACGTCGGTTGGCCGTCGTCTGGGCAACCGTCCTACCCGATGACGGCGCCAACGTGCTTACGGACACCATTGTGAACAGGGCCCACAGGTAATCGAACCCTCTGACGCATTCCCATGCCGCCTTCGGCAGTTGAGAATGGATCAGCAAGGCGGTCACGGTCGGGGCGTGACATTCCGATCGCGGCCGCCTTGTCCATCCAGGACGGCGCTGAGCCCAGTGTGCGGTTCGGCTCACCATTCCGGGCATCCCGGCGGACGCCAGCACCGCCGCCGCCGAGGACGCGTTCGACTCCGAACGCACCGGGCTTGACCACGTGAGCTTCGCGGTGACGAATCGGGAGGTCTGCGACGCCGCCGCGTTGGAGGCGAGTGTGATCACACACGGCCAGGTCAGACCTCGCTGGTTTCGGGATCGCGATCCTGTCCTTCAGCGACCCGGATTTGGATGGGCTCAGGACGCCGCGGGCAGCCCGGCCGGCCGCCACGTGCGCCCTCCGTTGGTCGTGAGGTGCAGCGCACTTTCGTCGGTGATGGCGAGCCCGATGAGAGGGGTGAGAAAGGCCATGTCGTCAAGGCCGTGCCCGGAGTTCGTGAACGCCTCCGGTATGGCGGCCAGCCGGGTGAAGTGAGTCCCCCGGTCGGTGCTCAGATACAGGCCCGCTTGGTTACCGAGTGCAGTGCCGAACACGGCGGTGTCGTCGGTCAGGGCGTCAAGGAAGGTGTTGCCGGTGCCTGCGCCACCCATCGGAAGGTTCACGTCGGGCCGACCGTTCTCGCTGCGGAAGAACCCCATCATCATCCCCGTCGCGCACGAGTTCCACACGACGTGGACGGACGTCACGACCGCAGTCAATCCCAGACACGGGGCCGCCGGGGCCGACGAGTACGTCGCACCCCCGTCAGTGGAGCGGAACGTTCTGGGCGCGGGACCGCCGATGCCCAGGCTCAGCCAGACCGAGTTCCCCCACGCGGCGAGTGCCGTGCCCCCGCTGCCAGTGGTCGGCACTCCGGAGAACACGCGGTGCCATGGGCCGGCCACAGAGGTCGCGGTGTAGACGCGCACGTTGGAACAGGGCCCACTCGACCCGCATGCCGACGTCTCGACATACAGGCGGGCGCCGTGACCGGCGACCTGGACGACCGGGCGGGCGCCCGGAAGGGTGACCGCGTGCCACGTGCGTGCCCCGTCGCTGGTGGCGAGCAGGGTCGTGCGCGTTCCAGTCCCGCCCAGGACCGCGAGCCCGACGGTCGCGGAGGGGAAGTGCAGTCGGAGCAGCGGCGAGGCCACGCCCACGCCCGTCGGCGGCGCGGCCCGACGGAAGGTCCGCGCGCCGTCGGCGGTCACGATCAGTGCCGGTACGACGTGGCGCGAGGAGGTCAGCGGTGAAAAGACGTAGGCGACCGTGGACGACACCACCTCGACGGTGGCCAACGGGTCGGGGCCGTCGGGCTGGACGGGCGCCGTCGGTGAGGTCGACTCGCCGGTCGCCGATGTCGGCGCCGAAGGCTCTACCGACGAAGAGGACGCCGGTGAAACGGTGCCGCTCGATGAGCCCACACTCTGGTCGGTCGGCGATGTGCACCCGGCCAACAGCAAGACGATGGCAGCCCCGCACATGACCCGTTGGGTTGCCATGTCCTGGAGATTACGCTCGCGCACGTCCGCGCCGGCGCGCTGTCGTGCCCCGGTCGGTGCCGTCCCCGGCCAGCAGATCTCAATGGCCCTTGCTAGGTCCCACGTGGCCGAGACCCTGTGCCGCAAAGGACGCGCCGCAGTTCATCTCGTTGGGCTGGGCAATGTCCGTGTTGGCGACCCACACCTCAACCCGACCATTCTTCAATCGGCTGAAGACGCATTCTTCGACGCGGGTGCTGTCGCCAAGACGCACCGATACGCCAAGCACGCCGTCTACGGTCGCTGTGCTCAGCACGCCGTGCGTGCCGGCAAACGCTGCGCGCGCGGCAACCTGTGGATCCTTTGCTGCCAAGGCGGTGCGGAGCCGCTGCTCAGCGTCTTTCGGCAGCGCGGGCGCGACGTAGTTCGGGTCCGCCACGATGGGAGCATTATTGGGGCAGGTGACCTGGTGCGGCGCGCTCCCGTCGCTGTTGTCGTTCATGTCATAGCGATAGCAAGCCGTAGCGCTGCTGCCGCTCGCAAACCCTTGTCCCGGCACCTTCGCCGAGATGCGCAGGATCACGTGACCGTTGAGGCCGTCGCCCTCTGCTTCCATGATGTCGATTCGCGCGACCCCGATATCGCCGCGGACCCGCGCCGCATGTTCAAGTGCAGGTCTGGGTCGCAACACTTGGGACATCACACGTCCGGCGCTCTCTGAGCGTGCCCGGACGTCCTTCTGGGCCGCTGACGCCAACGGTGAGGCATCCGTGCCGCAAGCTGCGAGAAGAAGGATCATCGAGACGAGCATCAGACCGATGCGGCGCATACCGCCATCCTGCCAGCGCCGTGGATGAACAAGGACTCGACCTACGCCCTCTATACCGCTGGTGGGAGGCTGTCGGTGATAGCTCGAGCGCTGCGGGCTGCTTGCCCGGTGCCGTCCGTGTGCGATTGGGTGGTGCGGTGAGCGACATGTGGACCGCCCCGCAGGACGATCCCAGGACCTACGGCAATCCTGTAGGCGAACTGGCGACGTACCGGGAGTACCTCGGCAACTACCGCCTGACGATAGAGATGAAGTGCGAGGGGCTGGACCCCGACCAGCTCGCTCGACGGTCGGTGCCGCCCAGCACCCTGAGCCTGGCCGGCCTGGTCCGTCACCTGGCGCAGATGGAGAACCACTGGTTCCAGCGAGTGCTGCAGGGGCGAGCCGATACGTCACGGCTCTACAAGCGCGAGGACGACCCGGACTGGGACTTCGCGGGCGCGACCTCCGATCCTGCGGTGGTCAAGGACGCCTTCTCGACTTGGAAGGCCGAGATGGCCAAGGCCGACGAATGGCTCGATGCCCTCGAGGAGGCCGACGTGGGCCGCGAGGTCCCGACCGGCGATGGCACCGTCGCGCCGCGCGACGTGCTGGTCCACGTGATCGAGGAGTATGCGCGGCACGCCGGCCACGCCGACCTTCTGCGCGAGTGCATCGACGGGCGTACTGGCCAGTGACCCACCCTGCTCAGATCGAGGTCAGCTGACCCGTCCGGGCAGGCTTCTGGAGGCACCTGCCGGGTCGGGATAGGCCTCGGTCTCGGTCGCCTTGGCCGAGAGCCACACTCCGGTTCCGGGTCGCAGGGCGAGGTCCGCGACGGCGGCAGCGGAGATGTCGACAAGCGCCGGCGGGGTGGCGTCGACCTGGACACGGACCCGGTCGGTGAGCAGCTCGAGGCCACCGACGATTCCTCTCCAGACGTTGCGGGGGCTGGCGTGGGTCGGCGCCGCGGTGTGGATGGTGATGGCCGATGGCCGCAGTCCGACCAGCACCCGGCCGCTCGACAGCACTCCAGCCGTTGGCGCCTGACCATCCTCGTCGCCCAGGGTGACGGTGAAGGTGCCGCCGTCATCGAGGAACACCCGGCGGGTCGCCGCCTCGAGCGTGCCGGCGTAGAGGTTGAGCCCGACGAGCCGTGCCACGTACTGGGTCGCCGGCTGCCGGGCCACCTGGGCGGGGCTGCCCTGCTGCACGATCCGGCCGTTCTCGATGACCACGAGTCGGTCGGCCATGATCATGGCCTCGAGGGGGTCGTGGGTGATGATCAGGACCGGCCCGGTGAACTGCTCGAGGTGGCGGCGTAGGTGGGCGCGCACCTCCATCCGCGTCCTGGCGTCCAGCGCGGACAGCGGCTCGTCCAGGAGCAGGAGGCTGGGATCGGCGGCCAGGGCTCGGGCAAGGGCGACCTGTTGTGCCTGACCACCGGAGATCTGGTGCAGGCGCCGGTCGGCCAGGTCGGTCAGGTCGAAGCGCTCCAGCCACGTGTCGGCGGCGGCGCGGGCGAGCCGGCGGCTGGACCCCTGGACGCGGGGGGCGTAGGCGACGTTGTCGCGTACGTCCAGGTGCGGGAACAGTCGGTAGTTCTGGAAGACCATGGCCACCGGACGGCGTTCGGCTGGCACGAACGTGTCGGTGCCGGCGTCGTCCAGGGTCAGGTCGCCCAGGCGGATGGAGCCACTGGTGAGCGCGTCCAGCCCGGACAGGGCCCGCAGCAGGGTCGTCTTGCCCGCGCCGTTGGGCCCCAGCACGCCCAGGACCTCGCCGGGCGCGGCCGTGAGGTCAGCGTCAAGCCGGAAGGTGCCACGTTCGACCGTGCCGGACATAACCAGGGTGTTGGGGTCGTGGTCGACACCGGAGGGCACGGCGTGGCCGGGATGCGCGCTCATGCCGGGGTTCCGGCGCTCAGCCATCGGTCCCGGAGGCCGGCCAGGACGGCGATGGACACCACGAGCAGAACCAGGGACAGGGCCACGGCCGCGTCGGGGTTGCTCTCCAGGGCAAGGTAGACGGCCAGAGGCATGGTCTGGGTGCGGCCGGGGAAGTTGCCCGCGAACGTGATCGTGGCGCCGAACTCCCCGAGGGCGCGAGCCCAGGACAGCACCGCCCCGGCGAGCAGGGATGGTCCGATCAGCGGCATGGTGACGGTCCGGAATACGGTCAGGCGTGAGGCACCGAGAGTGGCGGCCGCCTCCTCGTAGCCGCGGTCGGAGGCACGGAAGGCGCCTTCGACGGTGATGACCAGGAACGGCATCGCCACGAACGTCTCGGCGATGATGACGCCGGCGGTGGTGAACGGCAATGTGATGCCGGTCCATTCGTCCAGGAACCGCCCCAGGACGCCCTCGCGTCCGAAGGCCAGCAGCAGAGCAACACCCCCAACGACCGGGGGCAGAACCAGCGGCAGCGTCACCAGGGCACGGAGCACCGAGATCCCCCGCGCCTGTGAACGGGCCAGGACCCACGCCAGCGGCACGCCCAGGACCAAGGACGTGGCGGTGGCAGCGCTGGCGCACACCAGCGACAACCGCAGGGCATCCAGGATCTGGCTGTCGGCCAGGATGTGTGGCAGGCCACGCCAGGGTGCGCGGGCCAGGAGCCCCGCCAGCGGCAGGAGCAGGAACAGCGCGCCCAGCAGTGCCGGTACGCCGAGCGGCCACGGGATCGCGCCGCGGGACGGAACCGCGCGGGCACCTTGTCGCGACCGTTGAGCTGGAGACGGCTGGGCAGGCGACCGCTGAGCTGGCGACGGCTGCACAGGCGCCTGCTGGGCCGGTGGTGGTTCGGCGGAGTTCACGGGTGCGTTTGGTGTCGAGACCGGTGGTGGCCGGCGGTCAGGGCTTGGCGAACCCGGCGAAGGTCAACGCGCTTTGTCCGGCGGCGGACAGGACGAAGCTGGTGAACGCCCGGGCGCCGGCCTTGTTGGGCGCCTTGGTCATCGTGGCGATGCGGTACTCGGTGGAGGCGTTGACCTTGACCGGGATCTCAATACCCCAGACCTTCTCGCCCGCCGCCCGGACGTCGGTGACGTAGACGAGCCCAGCGTCGACCTCACCGAGGGTGACCTTGGTCAGGACCGCCTTGACGTCAATCTCCTGGCTGACAGGGGTCACGGTGAGCTTGGCGTTGGTGAAGACCTTGGTCGCCGTCACGCCGCACGGGACCGTCGCCTGGCATACGGCCACCTTCAGGTCGGGTTTGGCCAGGTCGGACAGTCCCTGGACGCCGGCTGGGTTCCCTGGCGGAACCGCGATCTCCATGACGTTGCCTGCGAAGCTCTTCGCGGAGGCCGCCTGGCCGGCGGTGACGACCTGGTCCATGTTCGTGGTGCTGGCCGAGGCATACACGTCGGCTGGCGCACCCTTGGTGATCTGGGTGGCGAGGCCGGAGCTGGCACCGAAGTTGAACACGACCTTGACGCCGGGGTGGGCGGCCTCGAACTGCTGACCGAGCTTGGAGAACGCCTCCTTCAGGGAGGCCGCGGCGAACACGTTGATCGTGCCCGACGCGAGCCTCGAGCTCGACCCGGTCGTCGACGAGGACCCCTTGGCGGGGGTGGATGACGTACACCCGGCCAGCAGGAGCCCGGCGATGACGACGGCGGTGAGGGTGAGAGCGGTGCGGCGCATCTGGTGCTCCAAGGGTCAGGCCGTGGGCGGCAGAGGGACGACGCCTCCGCCGGTGCAGGCGGAGCCGGTTCGAGCGTTCAGGGATGGGCCGGCACCTCGACGACCACGTTGGTGGACTTCACCGCCGCGACGGCCAGGACGCCGGCTTCGAGCTTGAGCTCGTCCGCTGCCTCGCGGCTCATCAGGGACACGATGCGGTGCGGACCGGCCTGGATCTCGACCTGTGCCATGACGGTGTCACGGACCACCCTGGTGACCAGACCGACGAACCGGTTGCGGGCGGACTCCGAGACCACGGGCAGTGGTTCGGGTCGCTCGGCGGACGCAGCAAGCTCTTCGGCAAACCGGGCCAGGACCGCGCCTTCAATGCTCAGGCGGCCGGCGTGGTCGGTGGTCGTAGCGACGCGACCGCTGTCCGCCCACCGGCGAACGGTGTCGTCACTGACCCCGAGCAGGTCCGCCGCCTCACGGATACGGAAGATGGCCATGCCCGAACAATACCCGCACCTGCGCCTCAGGACCACCTATTGTCCGGTATCCGCGGCTCCAACCGCCACATGCAGCAGGTATTGCGGTGATGCCAGTTGGTCAGCGACGGTCAAGACCCCGATGGCCAGGATTCCTCGCGGGCAGCGCTGCTCGCAGCGATGCGATCAGCGCTTGGGGCGCCTCGATCATGGCCGGCCCGTACCACGCCAGGAACCGCCCACTTATCAGCGCGTACGGGGTGCCCGGAAACGCCTCGGGGCCATCGGTGTCGCAGAACCGATAGGGCTCGTCCGGCAACACGACCAGGTCCACCTCGGGCAGCAGGTCAAGACCCAGCGTCGGGTAACGCTCCGGGCACTGGCCAAGAACGTTGTCCACGCCCAGGCGACCCAGGACGTCCCCGGCGTAGGTGTCACTGCCCACGTGCATCCACGGCCGACGCCAGATCGGCACCACCGCCCGCAACCGGCGACCCTCCACCACGGCCGGTGTCTGCGCCCACGATCTCCGTGCCTTGTCCAGCCACCCGATGTCGCCGGCGCCCACGGCGGACAGCAGTGTCTCGATGGAGTCCAGCGCCTGGTCCACCGTCCGGATATCCGTGACCCACACCGAGATCCCTTGTGCACGAAGGGCATTGAGGTCAGCCGGGCGGTTCTCCTCATGATTGGCAACAACCAGGTCCGGCGCCAGTGCCGCAATCGCCTCGAGGTCCGGGTTCTTGGTCCCGCGCACCCGGGAGACAACAAGATCCGCCGGGTGCGTGCACCAGTCCGTCGCACCCACGAGCTTCTCCGGACAGCTCAGTGCCAACGCCTCGGTCAGTGACGGCACCAGGCTGACGATTCGCGATACCTCGCCCTTCAACGGCACTGCTGCCCCCGTGTCGTCAACCAACCGGACCATGTGACCACCCTGCCAGAGAGAGGCCTGACTGCTCTGCCGCCGACGTATCGCTGGCCACCTCAGCCCCGGTAGGGCGTGATCGCCGCCCTGGCACGCGCGAGGCGGACCGCGTTGGACAGGGTCTCGATGTCGTACGCGCCATGAAGGCGCCGGCCGTTGAGGAAGAACGTCGGGGTTCCCGAGACGCCACTGAGATCGGCGCTGTCGACGTCCTGGGCAACGCGATCCGCGCCGACGTGGCAGCGGAGGTCACGGGTGAAGCGCGCGACGTCGAGGCCGAGTCGTTCGGCGTAGCCCACGAGGTCGGCCGTGAGCAGGGCGCCCTGATGGTCGAGCAGGAGGTCGTGCATCGCCCAGAAGGCGCCCTGACGTTCGGCTGCTTCTGCGGCCTCGGCCGCGAACTGGGCGTTCGGGTGCACGTCCCGGAGCGGAAGGTGGCGCCATACGTACCGGACGTCGCCGAAGTCGGCGAGCAGCTCGCGGACGATCGGCTCGGCCTGCCCGCAGTAGGGGCACTCGAAGTCCGCGTACTCGACCAGGGTGATGGGTGCCTCGCTCGGACCGCGGACGTGGTCGCGCTCCGGATCCACCGGGTCCGCGAGGTCGACGATGGACTCCGCTGTGCCGAGCAGCGCGCGGGCCCGACGCAAGGGCGGCAGGGCCGCGGTGATGCGGAAGAGCACCCAGGTCAGCCCCGCGGCGCCCAGGGCTGCGGTGAGGATGCCGAGCTTGGCCTCCTCGAGGTCGCGTCCGCTGAACGCCAGGGTGGCGATGAGCAGGCTCACGGTGAAGCCGAGGCCGGCGATGGTGCCACCACCGGCGACCGCCGCCCAGCCCACCGGTGGCCTCAGCCGTCCCCCGGTCGCCCGGGCGACGAGCCATGAACCGCCCACGACGCCCACCGGCTTGCCGAGGACGAACGCGGCGATGATGCCGAGGGTGATCGGCGACCGGTACGCCTGCGAGAGGAAGTCGCCCTGGATCGGGATACCGGCGTTGGCCAGCGCGAACAGCGGCACGATGACGTAGCTGGTCCAGGGGTGGAAGGCCTCCTGGAGCCGTTCGTTGGGTGAGACGGCTTGTTGAAGGCCGGCTTGGGCGGAGCGTGCGAGACCTGGGGTGGGCTGCTCGCGGAAGTCGCGGAATCGGTCGGATGCGCGCTCCAGCTCCTCGCGGCCGGCGGGGCTGGCATAGGTCAGCAGTCCCATGGCGAGGCCGACGACGACAGGGTCGACCCCAGAGAGATGCAGCGCCACCCAGGTGGCGATGCCGACGACGAGGTAGACGACGCCCCGGCGGACGTGCAGCTGTCTCAACGCCAGGATGCCTGCGAACAGGGCGAGGGCCACCAGCAGTGGTGCCATGCGGAGCTGGCGGGTGTAGACCGTTGCGATCACGAGCAGCGCGACCACGTCGTCGACGACCACCACGGTGAGCAGGAAGGTGCGCAACCGCTCGGGGAAGCGCGGTCCGATCAGTGCGAGCATCCCCAGCGCGAAGGCCGTGTCCGTTGACATGGCCGCCCCCCAGCCCCGCGCCGAGGGCTCGCCGGCGTTGACCACCAGGTACAGCAGGACCGCCACGGCCATCCCGGCGATCCCGGCGGTGACGGGGAGGACCACCCTGCGCCGCTCACGTAGCTCGCCCATGTCGATCTCGCGACGAGCCTCAAGACCCACGACAAAGAAGAAGAAGGTCATCAGGCCGCTGTTCACCCAGCCGACGAGGTCCATCGACACACCCGAACCACCGACGTGGATCGACAGCTCGGTGCGCCACACGGCGTGGTACGACGCGCTGGCGACGTTCGCCCAGACCAGGGCCGCGACGGTGGCCGCGAGCAGTAGGGCCGCGCTACCGCTCTCTGTGAGCAGGAACCGGCTCAGCGGTGTCTCGCGCCGCCAGGTCCAGTCTGTGTTCCCGGACGAATGTGGTGGTTGACCTTCTGCCATGCGCGTGCTCCAAGATGACGCGTTCGGTGCTGTCGGACATGTGCCGTGGCGAGACTCCTTCGACCTCGGGCCACCAGTCAAGCTAGGGCCGGCGTGCCCGGAGGGCATCAATATTGCGCTGATACGCGGTCATCCCGGCAGTTCGAACTCCATCGACTCCCCCGGCCGCAGAGGGAGCGACTGACCGCCGCAGGCAACCTGGATCTCGGGGACATCCCCGGCCTCCGCGCTGACACGCAGGAGGGTGCTACTGATCCGGACCATGATGTCGTACCCGCGGTACCGCAGCCGATAGCTGAAGGTGCCAAGCTCCTCGGGCCACTGTGGGTTGAACCGCAGCACGCCGCCGCGCGTCTCCAGTCCGGTGAAGCATCGCTGCAACAGGTCGACGCTGCCCGCCATCGCGGCCAGGTGGATGCCCTCCGCGGTAGTGCCCCCCTGTACGTCGGCGACGTCACTCTCCAGCAGGAGCTTGAAGTACTCCAGCGACTGGTCGCGGTGGGCCCTGGCGAGCACCCAGGAGTGCACGAGTGCGCTGAGCGTGGAGCCGTGTGAGGTGCGGCTGAGGTAGTACTCGATGGTCCTGGGGATAGTCTCCGGCTCCAGCGTGTAGCCGAGCTCGCCGAGCAGGTCTCGCAGCGCGTCCGCGGAGAGCAGGTAGAACAGCATGAGGACGTCGGGCTGCTTCGAGGCCTGGTACCCATTGACCGAACGCCCCTCAGACTCGAGAATCCGGTCGAGGCGCTGGATGTTGCCGTACCGCCGGCGGAGGTCCTCCCAGTCGAGCTCCTTGAGGTCGTCGTACCCCTCGAACTGGCTGATGACGCCATCATGGAAGGGCACGAACATCCGGCGTGTGATCTGCCGCCAGCGCCCTGTCTCGCCCGGAAGTAGCCCGAGGCTCTCGACGAGCTCCCCGCGCCGCAGCAGGGGCAGCGCATCGAGCACGTCGAGCGCCCGCCGCAGCACCCACACCGCCATGACGTTCGTGTAGGCGTTGTTGTCCACCCCGGCGGTCTCCGCCCCCGGGTAACCGGTGTGGAACTCGTCCGGCCCCATCACCCCCCGTATGACGAAGCGGTCGCGGCCGGGGTCGTAGGTGGCGAGGGCGGCCCAGTAGCGGGCAATGTCCAGGATCATCTCCGCGCCCTGCTCCTCGAGGTAACCGACGTCACCGGTCGCCTCGAAGTAGTGCCACGCGGTGAAGGCCACCGCCAGACCCGCATGCCGCTGGAGCTGGCTGACATCCGGCAGCCACCGGCCGGACAAGGGGTTGAGGTGGATCAGCTGGCTGACCTCGCGCCCGTCGCTGCCCGACTGCCAGGGATACAGAGCACCGGTGAGACCGCAGGCCAGTGCGGCGGCGCGCGCAGCCGGCAACCGGCGGAACCGGTAGCTCAGCAGCGCCCGGGTGAGTCCGGGAGCCCTCAGGGTCAACACCGGGAGCACGAACAGCTCGTCCCAGAACACGTGCCCGCGGTAAGCCTCACCATGCAACCCCCGGGCCGGCACGCCGGCATCTGCCTCGAGAGTGTGGGTGGACAGGGTCTGCAGCAGGTGAAAGAGGTACAGCCGGACGGCGAGCGAGGCCTGCGGACCGGCCTTGTGATCTTGCTCCAACTCGGTGTGGAACCGCTCCCACAGGTGCCCCCAGGCCAGCGTGTGCTCGTCGAGCAGCCCCTCGAAACCGGGCGCCCGTTCCAGCGCAGAGACAACCGCCTCGGCCGGCTCGGAGACGGCCCAGTCGCGCTCGGTGTGCAGGGCCACCACCTTCTCCACCGTCACCTCCTGACCGGCCGTGACTTCCACCGCGGTCTCCTCCTCGACGAGGCCCGGATGGGTCCGCACCTGCCGCGGTACGTCGCATCGCTCTCCGGAAAGCCGGACTCGCGTCCGCGCTCCCACTGCGATCCTGATCCGGGACTGGCTCGTCTCGACGGTCAGAACCATGCTGTCGGGACCGGCGGATCCCTGCGCGATCGGCCTGAGGTGGCGGCTGGCCAGCGCGCTGTAGCGGGCCACGCCCTCGTTCTGCACGGTCCCGTCGATACCCGTCCTGATGCGCAGCGTGCCCGACCAGTTCTCGGCGGTGATCGTGGTCTCGAGCCCGGCCAGATGCGCCCGCTTCATGTGGACGAATCGCCGCTGTGTCAGCGTCGTGAGCCGTCCCTGCGCGTCACGGATGCGAAGCCACCGAGTGAGGACGCCGCGCCTCAGGTCGAGCTCCTGCTGTTGGGTGAGCACCTCCACCCGTGCGAGGTCGAGCCAGTCGCCGTCGTCGACCGCGAAGGTGACCGGAAGCCAGTTGGGCAGATTCACGATGCTCTCGTTGTCCACCGTCTGTCCGTCGACCTTGTCGCTGAGCCGGTTCCAGCAGCCGGCGACGTAGGTACCCGGGTAGTGGACCCCGTCGGCCCGCGACTCGGGTGCCGCTCCGCGGGTGGCGAAGTAGCCATTGCCGAGCGTGCACAGGACCTCGCGCAGGCCTTCGTTCGCCGGGTCGAACCCCTCGTAGGTAAGGATCCACTCGCTCACGGCCGGGGCCGTTCCATCGCGGGCGACGGCGTCACGTCGATACCGGCAAGGTCGTGGACGACGACGTCCGCGCCGTGCGCCAGCAGCTCCGGCCCGTATAGGGGACCGCCCACCCCCACGACCAGGCCGAAGCCGCCTCGACGTCCCGCCTCGACCCCGGGCATGGCGTCCTCGATGACCACCGCCCGGGCAGGCGAAGTGCCCAGCCTTTGTGCGGCCTCGTGGTAGACCGCCGGGTGCGGCTTGCCCGGCAGGCCGAGCTCAGCGGCGACAACACCGTCAACCCTCGCGTCGAAGAGGTCGGTGATCCCTGCCCGGCCCAGAACCGCGCTGCAGTTGCGGCTCGCGGACACGATCGCGGTCCGGAAACCGGCCCGACGCAGCGAGGTCAGCAGGGGCACTGCGCCAGGGAGGAGCCTGGCGCCCTCCTGCTGGAGGAGGTCCTGGAAGTCGTGGTCCTTCTGCGCTGCGAGGGCGTGGACCTTCTCGGGAGGCACGTCGATGCCCCGAGACGTCAGGAAGCCGACTACGCCATCGGAGCGAGGCCTGCCATCGACGAAGCTCCTGTAGTCCTCGTTCCTGAACGGCTGGTGGTCCTCCCCCGCCCGGGGCGGACGTGTCGCCAGGAATCCATCGAACAACCGCTTCCACGCCGCCTCGTGCAGGGATGCGGTATCAGTGACGACTCCGTCCAGATCCATGACGACAGCGTCAAAGTCCGTGCGGGAGAGCGTGACCACCGCGTTCACCGGCACCTCCACGCTAGGTCGCGCCCGAGTGGGGACGAGGGCTTCTTCTGATCGTGCACCGCCAGTGGACCTGGTTACAGGGTCGAAGGTCCCCCCGCCAGCCCGTAGAACGCACAAGCGTGAAGAGCTAGTCCTTTTGGATGATGACGACCATGGTCAGCAGTGCTTCGGTGAAAGGCAAGGCGCGGCAGCGGGAATCATGCCCAATGTGTATGGCGACGTGGTGATCGGGCACGACCACCTCATGGCAGGACCGACAAGCCATGGTGATTTCAACACTGCTACCCGGGACAACGCGGTCCCGGGGAGCCCCCCTGTCCGATCGGAAGCGCTCATCCGAGCCGGTCCAACGCTGCCAGCAGAGCGCGGTTGGGGTTGGCCTTGGGCAGAACGTCCAGGATGTCGGCCAGAGCGGAGGTGGCCGTGCGGCCGGTGAGGCGCGCGCCATACAGCGCGGCGACCGCAGGTGTTCGGGACTGTGCCTGAACGCAGTGCAACAGGACGGTCTTGCCCTCGGCTCGCAGCGCCGTGACGGCGGCGGCGGCATCGGTAAGGACGAAGTCGAGGTTCGGGTTGTTGTCCCGGTCGGGCTCGTCGATCAGCCAGACCTCGAGGTGGTCGCCGGCAGCCACACCCTGGGCCGGAACCTCAGCGTTTCCAAGGCGGCAGAGCGACACCACGGTGTCAACCCCGTCGGGCAGGTTGACCAGTGCGTCGACACCGCCGAGCCACACACCCTCGTCGTGAGGGTGGCGGGCCAACGCAGCGCAGTCCTTGTAATCCGAGTAGTCCATCCGCGCGCCCGCCGGCCAGCCCGCTGAGTCGCGGTGGCCGCCACGCACGGTCATGACGCCGAGACGAACCAGGTCGCGGGCGCGCAGATCGGGCCAGCCATGCAGCTGGCGGCGCCACTGCGCAGGTACTGCGGACGCGCCATACAGGCCGCCGACCAGCGCACCCGCGATGGCCGCAACCGTGTCGGTGTCGTAGCCGCCGCGGACCGCGGCCTCCAGAGCGCCCCTGAAGTGGGCGGGACCCTCGGTCGAGGACGACGGGTCCCGATCTGCCAGGGCGGTGACAGTGATGGCGGACCAGGCGCCTTGGAGGGCTTGGACGACCCACCCGTTGTGCGGGAAGTCAGCCGGCCCGGAGCTTTCGGCGTCATCCAGGCGAGCAGCCCAGACGCTGGCGCGATCCTCGGGCAGGTACTCCAGACCGCGGCGAAGGTCGAGGGTTCCATGCAGCACCGCGTGCCGAATTGCCAGGCACCACAACGCGCAGGCCTCGCCCGCCTCGCGATCGTGATGGGTGGTTGCGCTGATCTCGTGAGCGACACGAACCAAGGCGATCGGGTCGTCGAGATAGGCCAAGGCGATCGGTGCGGTCCGCATCAGCGATCCGTTGCCAGCGGAGCGCCCCGACGCGACATGGTGTGTGTCGGCCGCCAACCGGAGGTCGCCAGCAGTCGGTGCGACCTCACCCCTTGAGCGAGCGGCACGGGTGGCAGCCGACAGTACCGAGCGGGTCTGAAGGCCGACGTCGTTGGCCTCGGTGGCCCATCGCGCCCAGCGGGCCGCGATCCGGTCCCGCGCCGCCACAGTGTCCAGCGACAACCCCTCGGCAGTGACCTCGGCGATCGCGATGGCCATCGAGGTGTCGTCGGTCCACTCCCCCGGCGACCAGCCGAAGGACCCGCCGCCTTTCATCGTGACCTCGATGTCGGGACGCAGGGGCGGGCCGAACTCGTACGGGGCGCCCAGGGCGTCACCGCAGGCTATGCCGAGCAGGACGCCCGCGGCGCGATCGACCTGCGCGGTGGTGAGTGAAAGGCTCATGCAGGCTCCATCAGGTGGTGGCGACGATTGAACACCGTGGCGTGCAACAACTGATCGTCCCAACTAAGTCCGTGAATCTCATGGTGTTGGGACCGAGAGGCCAGCGCGTGCCCGGATCCGGCGTCCGCGCCCAGCTCATGGCCCAATGGTGCGCCGGCGAGCGAGCCGGCGAACCGGCGAGCCCGACGACCTGGCGTCGGCTCAGCCGGCAGCAGGGCCGCCACCCGCGAGATCAGCGCCCTGCGCTGGCCCGCTCCGCACGAATGCCCTCGCCAAAGTGCGGATGGGCTGAAACGAGGATCGGCACAATGCAGTACCACCAGTTGGTCGGCTTCGCAGCGTGCATGCGCGACACTTGGGCCATACCGAAAACTCCGAACAAGCGAAGGAGAAGCTCACCATGATGGGTGGCTCTGGAATTGCCATGGGCTTCGTTGGATTGCTTGCCATGGGCGTGTTCCTGCTCGTCCTGGTGGGACTCGTCGTGTGGCTCGTTGCACGACCCCGCGACCGAAGTTGACGGGAGACCAGACCTGGTCCCCCGCCGTCAGTCGTCGTCGCCCGTGCCGTCAAGGGAGGCCAAGGACAGCGGCGGACCCGTCTGCCAGCCGCCTCCACGGGAGGGGACGAACGACGACACAAGAGCGATCGGTCGGTCATCGCCGTTGACGACGCCTCCTTCGCAGACGCTGCAACCGAGCGCGGAAACGAGCAGAGCGCGGTGCCTCTCCCAAAACGTGGCCACCTCGATTGATCGGCTGACGAAAGGGCCGCCCTGACGCACGCATACGGCGTCCGCACCGAACCTCACGGGGCACCCGAGCAACGCCGGGGCGTCGACCACGTCATCAGCGAGCCCCGTCGCCATCGTGCTGACCCCTCGCTCGTCCCACAGCAGGACGGCCTCCTGACCGTGATACCGAGCCGTTGACAGGATCTCGTCGCGGCTCGGTCCCAGCACAACCACCCCGGTCTCAACCCACTCTCGGCCCGGTGCCATGAGAACGGCCGGGCAGACCCACCCCTTCAGCTTGAGATCCTCAAACAGGACCTTGCTGGTCGATGCATGGTCGCGCGGCGTGCACAACCTTCCAAAGGCGTTGCAACCACTCATAATCCATACAGGTGACCTTGGTCCGAAGACCGTCCCGGGATCCACCGAGGGGACTGTTTCTCCGTCCACCGTTGCTGGGACCACGTCGATCATTGCTTCGCCCGGGAGCGCCACGCGGATGATGTTGCGCCGGTAGCTCTCCTGAACCGAGACCTCCGGCTCATCGCGAAGCCGCCCCGCGTCGCGGTCATAGCGGTCCGGCGGATATGGGACCCGCACCTGTTGTGGCTGCAGCTGTAATTGTCGCTGTGATTGTGGCTGTGGCTCTATCTGTTCGGGCATACCCGACCCCTTCGACCAGGGACCCCGGTCGAGGTCCGCTTGACCGCATCGGCGGTATGCCGTGCAGTCGGGTCTTCCTCGAGGGGCACCGGAGCGGTTCCGGTTGCCGAGCGGCCTCTCCGAGGCGATATGGCCGCTGCTCTTGACCCAGGAATGAGTATGGCACCGGCCACCGACAGCCACCCCGATGAGCACTGTCGGTGCCGGCCAGTAGCGTTGTTAGCAGGTCAAGAGCGGACTTCGCAGGTCGAGGTCCCGGCAACCCGGTCGCGCCGGGTGCCATCCCGCAAGGGGACCTGCCGACTGCCACCAGGGGTCGGAACCAGCGACATCAGGAGCAACGCATGCCGACTGCGGATACATCTCCGCCCACCTCACTGACCGTCCTCGTCCACGAAGTCAGGAGCTTCAAGGACGAACGCCCCACCTTGGTGGCACGCTCGTCGCAAGAAGCGCTGACGCTGCTGGAAGGGTTGGGAGACAGGCGAATTGACCACCTGTGGCTTGATCACGACCTCGGCTGTGAGGACACCATCCGCCCTGTCATCGACCTGTTGGTCCGGCTGGCTCGTACGGGGTCACCGCTGGACGTCGGACTCGTCCACGTTCACACGGCCAACGTCGGTGCGGGTCACTGGATGAGGCTCGAGCTCGCGGCAGCCGGCTATGCCGTCGTCCGCAGCTACTCTCTGGGCATGTGGACCAGAGATGCCTGAACCGGTGAGCTTCGAGGTTGTGCCGGGCGACCCGACCTCGCCATACATCGTCCACGTCCCTCACTCGTCCACGAGGATTCCGGACGACGTTCGCCCTCAGCTCCTGCTCGACGACGAAGCCCTCTCGGAGGAGCTGCGCCTCATGACAGACGCGCGCACCGACGAGCTGGCAATGATGGCCACCGGACAGGTCTCGCCCCGGCCTTGGTTGTTCGTGAACCGTCTCTCGCGCCTGGTCGTGGACCCCGAGCGACTGCCCAACAAGCACGAGGAGCTGTATGCCGTCGGCATGGGTGCCGTCTACAGCCGCACCTCTGGCGGGGTGGTCCTGCGGGACCCCGACGAAGAGGCTGAACGCTCACTGCTCACCCGCTTCTTCACGCCATACGCGGAGGGGCTGGCCGACCTCGTCGACGGGTGACTCTCCACCACGGGGCGTGCCGTGCTCGTCGACCTCCACTCCTACCCGGTGCAGGCCCTGCCCTATGAGCGACACCAGGACGCCAGACGCCCTCCGGTGTGCGTCGGCGTCGACGTCGACCACACACCCGCGGCCGTTGTGGAACGCGTGTCGCGTGCCTGCGCCGTGATTGGTCAGGTCGTCGTGAACGAGCCCTTTGCCGGCAGCTACATCCCACTGCGCCACTTCGGTCGGGACAACCGGGTTGCCTCGGTGATGGTGGAGCTGCGCCGGGACACGTACCTGTTGGACGACGGCAGCCTGGACCCGCTGGGAGCCAGCCGGATCCGCGCGGCACTGGCTGCGATCCTTGGGGCGTGAGCTTGCCAAGGGCGGCGACTAGAACCCATGGTCAACGGGCGAAATGCCGTCCTCCGCCAGGACCGTCTCGACAACCTTCGCGTCCGCGCTCCGGTACTGAAGGGACGCGCGCTTCGTCTTCGCCGTCCCCCAGCCCGCGGCTGGCAGTCAGGCAATGGCCGACGCGGCGTATTCCGCGCCCGTGGACAGCCGGTCCATGATTGGCCGGGACGGCACGTAATCTCCGCCCATCAGCGGCGACGAGATGATCATGTCGGCGGTTGCGAGGTTGGTGGCCACCGGTACGTTCCAGAGGGTGGCGAGGCGAAGCAGGGCCTTGACGTCAGGGTCGTGCGGTTGTGGCTCCAGCGGGTCCCAGAAGAAGATCACCACATCGATGCCGCCCTCGGCGATCCTGGCGCCGATCTGTTGGTCGCCGCCCAGCGGACCGGACAGGAAGCGGTGCACCTTCAGCCCGAGCTCGTATTCGAGCATGGTGCCGGTCGTGCCGGTTGCAAACAGCTGGTGATGTCGCAGAAGGCCCACGTTGAACTCAGCCCAACGCAACAGCTCGACCTTCTTGTTGTCGTGCGCGACCATTGCGATTCGACGGCTGATCTGCGGTTTCTCGAGGTCCGGCATACCCATCCCTTCTCCGTGCAAGATCGGCTGGGCGGTGCCCGTGGAACCGACACCGACAAGGGTATGGGGCCAATGTTGCCCACGTGCTAATCGACCAGCTTGTTCCTCAGCGGCGGTGATCGGTGGATCTTGCTGCGATGGTCACTCTTCCAGCTCTTCCAGCACCTCCCTTGCCGTGGTGTTGCCCTGATCGGCAAGGCGCCGCAGCTCGTCAAGGTTGCCCTGCTCGCTGGCGAGCTCGATGAGCTGGTCGCTTGCCGTGGTGTTGCCCTGATCGGCAAGGCGCCGCAGCTCGTCAAGGTTGCCCTGCTCGCCAGCAAGCTCGATGAGCTGATCAACCGCATCTTTGTCACCGCTGTCGGCACGTTCCCGCAGGAGGGATAGGTCCGAATCGTCCATGCCGCGCAACCTTTCTCTTGTCCTCCCCAAGCCGGTGGAACCTTGATTCGGTTCGTGGCTTTCGGCTTGTTGATCAGCGAACGAGCCACCCTTGGGCACTTCTGGCGGCTTGACCGACCACACGGGCTCAGGCTCGGGTTCCCACGGCCAAAGAACTCGCGCACGCTGCGCAGCCTCCAGAATGTCATCGGCCGACAGAACGGTGATCGTCTCGGCCAGCCCACGCTTTGGCCAGGCACACACGATGCGAAGGTCACCCGGCGGGGGCAACGGGGACAAGAACAAGGTGAAGTCACCGCTTCGGGCGTTGCTGCTGCCGCCCCCCGGCGTCAACATCGGCCGTTCAGTCGAATCGCTGCCGTCGAGGTCGAGCGGGTCCAGGTTGGTGCACCGGCGACCATCGGAGAGCTCGACTCCAAGCAGTAGGCGATCGCTGGGGTCTCCATGGCCATGGACACCTGCCAACATGTCACCCCGCTCGTCGGTGGAGGCATGCCTGACCCGCACCTCCAGCGTGATGTCGAGACCGTTGCTAAATGCCCGCACCCCGGAGATGAAGACGACAACCTCGTCATCACCAACGAGCACGGCGTCAACGGCGAGCGAACCGGGAACCTCGTTCTCCGGTCGCCGCCTGCGACGCCAGACCGCCTCACGATGACGCCGTTCCCCGTCGCCTTCCCCGCCGCCAGCCATGGTCCACATACGGCAAGAATGCCCCAAGCACCGACCGAAGTCAGCGTCTGCCGGCGACCACCTCGAAGGCCCACGCCTGCTGGGACGACGCACGACGTGTCGTCCCAAAGCGCCGAGAACTGGGGCTACCGTCCCTAGGCTGACACGTCCTGCACGACGCTCAGATCAACGAACTCCACCGGGCCGTCGATAATCTCCGCCCACCCCGCTTGTGCAGACTTCTGCCCCTCCTGGCGTCGCGGATCCTGCTCGCGGGCACGGGCTTTCTCCTCACTTTCGAAGACGATCAAGACGTAGAACTGGCTCGGGTCGTTCTGATCCTGCATGGCCATCGTCCGCAGTAGACCCGAGTCCGGTTGTTCGTATGCCTGTATCTCCTCGAGGTGCTGCTTGAACAGGCCTGAAATATCCTGTTCCTTCTCCGTCTTCAAACGCATCTTCGTCAGCTGTGCCCACATGCAGGGACCCTCCATATTCCGATCTGGCCAAAGTACGTCGATGTTGAGAGCGCTGACAGCATCCGTACTGTTGAAGTGCCGCCGTCGATGTGCGCTTAGGTCCTGACCTCGTTGTAGATCTCGAATCCGGTCTCCTCGGGCGGCGCCATGAACCCGCCGGCGATCCCTTGCGCCATCCGCGGCATGAGAATGCCGTCACGGAACCGCTCCCAGCTCTCGCGCGAGTCATGCACGGCCATGATCGTCCAGCCGTCCTCCGACGGACCCCCTGCGTGATACAGCTGCCCCTCGGGCAATCCCCCGCCTTCCGGGTGGACTGCCGCGATCGACGCTTCGTACTGTTCCTTTGTGCCACCAGCGAACTTGTGGACCACGCCGTACGTCATCTGCTTCCCTCTCTAGGCCATGAGCAAAACTCCCAAGAACAAAGCCAAGCGTTCCCCCGGACGGGGCGTCGGCAACCCCCCAATTGGCGTAGATCGCATGGTCCGGTCAGCTCCGCTCAGCCCAGATCTGCGCTCGGCATGTCCTCGGTCTCGTCAAGGCCACCAACGAGCGCGTCCGGGGCGCGCATCCGCCATGCGTCGGTGACGAGCTCACCCAGGCACTTGACGTCCACCGCCGCCAGACGCAACAGCACCAGGGGCAAGCCGTCGTAGCCGTGTGTGGTGAAGAAGACGTCCGGCTCGCCCAGCAGCAGGGCCTGCTTCTCGGCTTCGTCACCGACGAACAGCACCGCGATATCGGTCCGGATGAGCCGCGGCCTGCCCGGTCTGCGCTCGGGGTATGACCACACGAACCCCCTGTCGGCCACCCGGAAGTCGAAGCCCTCGCTCTTGATCTCCGCCACGTTGGGCAGGGCACGGGCAAGGCGGCGTACGTCGTCCGCCTCAGCCATCGAGGTCGCTCCCGGATCGCGCCACACGCATGTGTAAAGGCTAAGTGAGTGCGCCAGCGCACCCGACGGCTGATGGTGCGGGTCTCTCCCCCGCCGTCGGTGGGGCACCGAGCAGCGTACGACGTGTGGTGCGATGGCGGCGCAGGCCGGACCCGGCCACGATCGCTCGCCTCAGGCGTCGGTGAGCTCGCGGGGCACTGCGCTGACGTCCACGAGCGCGCCGTTGCGCCATACCGTGATTTCCAGGCAGCGCCCGATCGTGTCTTCGACCATGGTGCGCTGGAGGTCGGTGGCCGACCCGACGGCTGATCAGCGACGGATACAACGACGTCTGCTGGCTCACCTTCGACCCGATGGTGCGCGCGAGTTCGTCAGCCTCGACGGCATATTCGAGAACCCGAGTTGGACAACTGACTATTCAGAGTTCTGAGCTTTGTCGGCGGATGTCATGCGCAGCAACTCGGACTCCCCCGAGATGCCCGGATAGGATTTGGTGGTTGCGGGCACAATGGGCCAGATGTCTTTCTTCTTCACCAAGCGCGGGGACTGCAGCTCGATCTCGTGGCCGTCTATGGAGAGCCGTGCCGCCTGCGCGGCCAAGACGTTCTTGACCCAGTCGGTG
>Ga0209638_1000139_pt1 | contig 47113 bp, 49 predicted proteins | sample BarGraNGADG00211_FD_184490 | JGI IMG/M metagenome (GOLD analysis project Ga0209638, IMG submission 184490) | Arctic peat soil microbial communities from Barrow, Alaska - Barrow Graham LP Ref core NGADG0002-211 (SPAdes) (version 2) | ecosystem: Environmental > Terrestrial > Soil > Wetlands > Peat... | reverse complement strand
ATTCCCGGCGTAGTTCCCGACTTCTGGTATCGCCTGTGTGCCGACGGCACAATCGAGCGCCTGCGTCCGTACCTGGGCAAGCGGGACACGCCGCCGGAGATCGAGTAGCGCACCACGGGTCGCAGCTCATGGCGCTGCCACGCACGCCTGCCCGGCCGTCAAGAGGCGAAAGAGGCGTGCGCGTTCGGCCGGTCGGGATCCGGTCGGAACCTGGATAGGCGCGCCTCATACGCTAGACCCGGCCCTCGAGCCTCAAGGAGTCTCCGCTCGAGGGCCCCGCTGTGTCGTCAGCCGGCCAAGTGATGGTCTATGGCGGCGATGAGCTCCCCGCGCTCATTTGCTTGGGATTCCGGATACAGAGCCGATCGCGCATCTCGAAGGCACTTGTCCGTGGATTGCAGAAGCGACATCCAGAACCAGCCCTGATACATCGTTTCGAAGAGCATGTCGGCGCTGAAGTCCGGCACATGCAGGAGGAACGAGCATTCGTCGTCCCACCGCATGGAGCCTGGCACATAGGCCTTCAGCATCAGGGGTGCCACGGGATCCTCCGCCAGTGCCCTCGCCCGGTCCGCCTCAGTCCGGAGAACCTGAGCCTCCACTTCGCGCAACTCTCGCCGCGCAAAGTAGCTGAGTGTGCTGCGACAGCTTCGCAGATAGGCCAGTTGGTAGTCCGATGCGCCAACCCCAGCTAGATAGGTTGGGCTGCGGTACGCAGACGCAAGAGGTGGATCGAGTGCGACGGCCTGCTGCAGAAGTCCCTCGCCGTCCTCTAGGTAGTTGCGAACGGCGCGCCACTCACGCTCGGTCATGAAGCCGGCGAAGGATTTGGTCGGCGCGGACGCCAGGCCGCATGAGGGCTCATATGGCCCCACCATGCTGCGGTTTGGCCACGAGTTGCTCCACGGCTTGGCTGGCACGAGTTGCCCGAGATGAATCATCGGTAGCCCCCAATCGATGACCGTCAGCGCAGTGTACGCCACTTTTCTCTACACAGTACGCAAGGCGCAGCGACCCAGACTCCGCCCTAGCCGGCGATTCGGTCGGCTCTCGGTCGGAGCGTGGCTAGGCGTCCGCGCGAAGATGGAGTCATGGCCCCGCGGTTCTCCCACGCGGGGCTGCTTCATGTTGGAGGGCAGTGATAGGCTGCGCGTATCCGGGCAAGGGGCCCGCGGGGGACTGGGGAGGACGGGAATGCCAATCTATGCCTGGCTCATGCCACTCTTCGGTATCGCCGGCGTAGTCTCGTTCCTGTTCTCCGGCAACCTCTTCGAGCTGTTGTTCGGCGTCGTCGCCTTGATCTGGGGCGTAGCCATATACCGACGAAGAGCCGCTCAATCTAGGCCTCCGGTTTCCGCTGCGGTCCCTCCAGTCGTGTCTCCGATCGCTCAGACACCCACCGATCCTGTCGTAGCGGTACTCGAGCCCGCTGCCATTCCGCTCGCCATGAGCAACGGCCGTGCGGCGACGCCATCGGAGCCTGCTAGGGTTCGGTCTGCTGCAAACTGGTTCATCATCCCCAGCCGTTTTGACCGGCTTGCGACGCCCAACCACTGGGTGTGGGGTGAGAAAGACCTTGCCGAGGACACGATACTGAACGAGCACTTTGCGGCCGTGCTCGGTCTGAGCCCACCACCGGGCGTGACAGAATGGTCGTATGAAATAGAAGGCTGCCGCGAGTTGATGAACGAGACGGTGCAAGGGCTGTACGGTCTTGGGGTTCCGCCTCGGTACTTCCCGACCGCCCCCGGTGATGTCGGCGACCGCTTCGTCCTTCAGAAGGTGATGTACGTCGACAGAATCTACGCGGAGAACGTCGAGTCTCTCCAATCAATCGCACGGAGCGTCGGTCGTGAGGCGACCGACTCAGACTTCACTCAGGCGTTGAGCGGTGAGGTCTACTTCATGCCGGAGCAGTACGAGCGGTTCCATCCATGGTTCAGCACCGAGGTGCCGGACTACGCGGAACACCCCGAGCGCCGTCGAGCGGACCTCAAGTACTACCTGACGAACCTTCTCCTTGGCGGGAGTGAGTTCGAGCAGGCGCGAGCGATGGTCGCCGCAACTGGGCAGAAGGTGTACGTGATTCCAGCCAGCACCGATGTCTGGAGGCGTGTCGGCATTGAGCACGTCTTCGAGCTCACGCCTAGCGCGTTCGATCGGTTCATAAGCGGAAACCCGTAGGATCCTGCGCGATGGTGGTCCCGGCCACGCGCCCCTCTACGCCGTGCGGGGCCGTGCCATGCACCTATCCATGCACCTATGGGAGTGTTTCGGACGGTTTCGGAGTGCTTCTGACGGTATGTGCCCTCGTCGGGATTGTGCTTGATTGACCCCCAAACACCCCGTCTGACCTGCCCAAAGACACCCTCTCAAGGCGGAGATCACGGGTTCGAATCCCGTACGGGCTACCAGGAACCCTTCGGAAGGGCGCCGCTCAAGCGGCGCCCTTCCTGTGTCCCTGGACCGCACGTCCGCGCGCCCACCCCTTCGAGACTGCTAGAATCCCTTATCGGAGTGGGCCGGGCGGCCGCGCGGACGTGCGCATACGCGCACGCACGTGAGGAAAGTCCGGACTCCACAGGGCAGGGTGCAGGCTAACGGCCTGGCGCCGCGAGGCGACGGAAAGTGCCACAGAAAAGAAGACTCCCCCGATACCGCCCGGTAGCCTTCGGGCCGCCGGTACAGGTCGGGAGAAAAGCTGAAACGGTGCGGTAAGAGCGCACCAGCGCCATGGCGACATGGCGGCTTGGCAAACCCCACCTGGAGCAAGAGCGAATAGGAGCGGTCAAGACCGGCCCGGTCGTCGCTCGGGTACGCTCGCGAGAGGCCGTCGGCAACGGCGGTCCCAGATAGATGGTCGCTCAACGACAGGATCCGGCTTACAGGCCCACTCCACCTGTCACAGACACGAGAGGCGGTCCTTGACGCGGGGCCGCCTCTCGTTGCATGTGGTGGGCCCGGTCAGGACGCAGCTAGGCCCTCCATTGGAACGAACCGCACTCGGCCGGCCGGAGGGTCCCGCTCTTCTCGCACGTCAGGACGTAGATGCAGTCCTCGCACGTCCAGGAGTCGATGTCGATCTCCAGGACATCGAAACGCGCGACCTCGGCTTGCGGCTCGCCATCGGCCTCGTCCGCACCGGCTCCGGAACTCGACGCTGTCTGCGCCTCCTCGTCCTCCCAGAGCCCGGCCTGTTCGACCGGCTCGGAGGTCTCCTCAGGCTCCTCGCTCTCCACGCGCACCATGGGCACGCCCGAGCCGTTCACCGGTATCAGCGCGACCGGTGTCGCCGACTCCAGGTCGATGAGGAACACGTCCGAGCGGAGCAGGTTGTCGATCGCTTTCGACGCGATGATCGCCTCGACCGCTTCACGCCGGTTCGGGAAGGACCGCGGGTCCACAAGGCTGACCGTTCCGTCCTCCCTGGCACGCGCGCACACGATGAATCGCATCTGTCTCTCCCTGAGTCCTGAAGCCGAAACGGCCCCATCCGGACGCGACCGTCCACGTCCACATCATGCTACGGCTCCCGGCGCGCCTGCGCCAAGATGCCTGTCGACCGGTGCTATCATCCATCGGGTGGCTCACGGACCGCATCCGAAGGAAGCGTGCACTCACCGCCTATGCTCACCGGCCGCACGATCACAGAGTGTGACTTCGTCGCAGTAGACCTCGAGACTACCGGATGCCGTCCAGGCCGGAACAGCATCATCGAGATCGGCGCCGTCCGCTTCAACGCGTCGGGCAAGCTCGACACGTACGAGCAACTGGTGCGGCCCGACGACCTCATTCCGCGCGCCGTGCAGGAGCTCACGGGCATAGGCCCCGGCATGGTCGCCACTCAGCCGTCGATCGAAGAGGTCGTACCGCACTTCCGCGATTTCGCAGCGGACGCTGTGCTCGTGGCCCACAACTACCGCTTCGACCTGTCCTTCCTCGACTTTGAGGCGGAGCGGGCGTGGGGCTCGCCCCTGCAGAGGCCGGTGGTCGACACGCTGCCGCTCCTGCGCCAGCTTCGCCCAGACCTCCGCCGATTCAGTCTGGGCGCACTCGCGGATGAATACGGGCTGGAGACCCAGCCCGACCACCGGGCCGGCAACGACGCCCGCGCCACCGCCGAGCTTCTGATCGCGGTCATACCGGAGCTGACCAGGCTCGGCATGCAGACCGTGGGCGACGTGGTCACCTTCAGCGGGCTCGCGGGCCAGCAGGAGCTCGCGGACCGACTCAGCCTCACCCGCGACGTTCCCGACGAGCCCGGCGTCTACCTCTTCAGGGACTCCAAGGGACGCGTCCTCTTCGTCGGACACGCGCGGAGTCTGCGCACGCGCACGCGGCAGTACTTCTATCCCGGGTCGGCCAGCGACGCGCTGGCTCGCGACGTGGCATCTGTGACCGCGGTCCCCACGCTGTCCCAACTCGATGCGCTCCTGGTGGAGCACCGCCTCGTCGACCGGCATCGCCCGCGTCACAACCCCGCTGCGCACCAGTCACGCGAGGGCTTTCTCATCAAGGTGGACGTCGCGTCCCGGTACCCGGGATTGCGTCTGGTCCCCGCGCCGCGCCTCCAAGGACGGCTGATCGGGCCGTTCACCAGCAAGTGGGCAGCGTCCGTTCTGCTCGAGAGCCTCATCGGCGTCTACGACTTGCGCCGTTGCGCTCGCCGCCTTGACGCGAAACTCGCCATGACCCCATGCCCCCAGCGCGACGCCGGCACCTGCCCCGCGCCGTGCGTCACAGAACCCGATCCGGTCGCTTACGCGGAACGTATCTCCCGCGCGATCTCCGTGCTCGATGACGACACCGACTTCAGGCGGCGCCTGACGAAGGACCAGAGAGCAGCGGCGGCCTCCGGACGCTATGAGGACGCCATCCGGGACCGGGACGGCCTTCGCGCGCTCGATCGCGCCCTGAGCACGTTGGAGACCGTTCGCGAGGCCGTGCGCCGCGACGCCATCCTCATCGAGGAATCCGACGGCAGAGCGGTGGTCAGCTTCATCCGCGGAGGTCTGCGCGCGGCCGTACTCCGCGGCAGCCGCGAGAAGGTCGGCGAGAAGACTCCCGCCGTGTTGGAGCGCGTGTACTTCGCCGGCACGCCGGCGGTGGACCCGCTGCGTCTCTCGTCGGAGAAGCTGGCTGAGTTGCTGATCGTCGCGGGATTCGAAGAATCCGGCTCGCACCTCGGCATCCCGGTCACGACCGCTGCAGAGACCACGTCCCGCGTCAGGCGCGCCCTGGGCCTTGAGCGGCGCTCGCCACGCCGCCGTCACGGAGCGACTTCAACCGCCTGACGTTCTCGGCGTCCTTGTACGGCCCCTCCCCCGGCATCTCCACCACCACGGACGCTCCGTCGAGCGCCGCCTGCCGCATCATCGCGGCAAATCCTTCGGCCCCGATGTGGCCGTCGCCGATCCACTCGTGCCGGTCCTTGTGCGACCCGAACTCGCCCTTGCAGTCGTTCGCATGGACGAGCCGGACCGCGCGGGAGCCTGCCAGCGACGTCAGTCGCTCGAGCGCGGAGTGCCACCCCTCGTCACCCCGCACGTCGATGCCGCCGGCGAAGCCATGGCACGTGTCGAAGCAGAGCGCTGTTTCGACCCCGGCATCCCGGACCGAGACCATGGCCGCTGCCATCTCGTCGACACTGACCCCGAACTGCCGTCCCGCGCCGGCCGAGTTCTCCAGCAGCAGCGGGACGCACCGGTCCCCAGCGAGCGCCGCGGCATTCGTCGCGCACGCGGTCACTCGTGCCACGCACTCGGCATCGTCGTCGGAGAAGCGCCGTCCCAGGTGGATGACGACGCCCGCAGCCCCGATGTCGGCGGCGCGCGTGAGCTCGTCGGCCAGCGCCGCCGTCGACCGTTCCCACAACTCGTCGCCCTCCGCGCCCATGTTGATGAGGTAGCTCGCGTGCGTGAACACCGGACCGATACCCGCGGAGATGCACGCCGCGCGGAAGTCGGCCGCCATCTTCGGATCGGTCGGAGGGCCGGCCCACCGCCGTGGGCTCTTGGCAAAGACCTGCATGGTCTCGCAACCGGTCGAGGTCGCGTAGTCCAGCGCGCACAGAAGCCCGCCAGCCATCGGTACCTGCGCTCCGATGCGGATCATCCGGGACTCCCTCCAGTGCCGGGAACGTGCGGGCCATGCAGCTATCATCTTCCCATGACAGCTGCGCAGGACGGACCACACTCTGAGGACAGGCTCGCGCCGTGGACCGGCCGCGCCGTGCTCCACGTCGACATGGACGCCTTCTTCGCTTCGGTGGAGCAGTTGGACCACCCCGAGTGGCAGGGACTGCCGGTCGTGGTGGGAGGGTCGCCCGACTCCCGGGGAGTCATCGCGGCGGCGTCCTACGAGGCACGGCGCTACGGAGTCCATTCGGCGATGCCCTCGGCGCAGGCGGCGCGCCTACTTCCCCCGGAGGCCGTCTGGACGAGAGGCGACTTCGAGCGCTACGGGCAGATGTCGGCACTCGTGCTCGAGATCTTCGAACGGTTCACGCCCGAGGTCCAGCAGGCCTCCATCGACGAGGCGTACCTGGGCGTCGGCGCGGGACCGACGGCGCCGCACCCGGTCCTGGTCGCGCGCGACATCCAGGAGGCGGTCGACGGACTGGGACTTTCCTGCTCGATCGGCGTCGCCTCGAACAAGACCGTCGCCAAGATCGCGTCCGACCGGGACAAGCCTCACGGGATCACAGTCGTCGCGCCCGGTTCCGAGCCCGCGTTCCTCGCTCCCCTCCCGATCCGCGCGATGCCGGGGATCGGTCCCTCCACTGCCAGGCACCTTGTCTCGCTCGGTATCCGCACGCTCGGTGACTTGGCCTCGCTCGACGACCGCACCGCGCTGCAGGCGCTCGGAAACCACGGTCCCGCCATGGTGCGTCGAGCCCAAGGCGCGGATGCCCGCCCGGTGCGGGACCGCGCAGCGCTCAAGTCGGTCAGCAACGAGAGGACGTTCGGGACCGACATCCGCGACCGTTCGGAGGTCGGATCGGCGTTGGCGGGCCTTGCGGAGAAGGTCGGGGGCAGACTGCGCCGGGCGGGACTGCGCGGCCGCACCGTCCACCTGAAGCTCAGGTACGGCGACTTCACGACCCGCACCGCACAGGAGACGCTGGAGGAGGCGACCGACTCCACCGAGACGGTCCTGGCCGCTGCGAGCGGCCTGCTCAACGCCCTGTGGACGCCCGGAGTCGGTGTGCGGCTGCTCGGGATCGGCGTCTCCGGCTTCGGACACGAGCCGGTGCAGCTCACGATCCCCGGTCAGGAGCCACCGGCGGACCGCCGGCGCAAGGTCATCGAGCGGGCGGTGGACGAACTGCGCGAGCGCTTCGGACCGGATGCCGTGAGGTTCGGTGTCCGGCGTCCTGCCTCGCACGACCCCCGCGACCGCTACGGACCGGGATAGGGCAGGCTTCGCAGCGAACCCGGACTCGGGTACCGCCGTCCAAGGTACTGTCCGCACGGCGATCGGAGCAGGAGCGCGCGCATGAAGGTCACCTTCCGTCTGAAGCCGCTGCTCGTTCTCGCAGCGCTCCTGCTCGTCATTCTCGCCGCCGTCGCCGTGGGATGTTCCGGCGCGTCATCACCTTCCGCGCGGCCCGAGGCCTCGCCCGCGCCCTCGCCCGCTCCCTCCTCGGCCTACTCAGCGGCCCCAGACGGTTCGGTGGAGGCGACCGGGTACGTTGCCCACGAAGGCATCGAGGGTGGCTTCTGGACACTTCAGGACATCCCTCAGGGGCCATCGAGCGTCGTCCAGCCGAAGATCCTCGCGGTCCTGCTACCTGACGTGGTGACGGAGTCCCAGATAGCGGCGTTCAGCGGAGCGTTCGTCAGGGTCTCGGGCCGCCTCTCCGTTACCATGTGGACCCACATGGCGGGCCGGGAGGTTCTCGTGGCTACGATCGCCGGCGCGAGCTTCGACGCGCCGCGCTAGCGGGCGGCGGCTGCGATGGCGTCCTCCGCCTCGGCGATCTCCCACTCCTCCTCATCGGTGTGTCCCGCGCTCCCGCGGAACGGGCCCATCGGCGCGGTACCGACCGCTCGCCGCAGCCTGACCGCGTCGCCGCCCGGCGCACGGACCACGTACGGCCTCACGACGTCCGCCACCACCGCGATCCCGCGCTCGGTGTTGTTCTGCAGCACTCCTTCGACGATGTAGCAGCGGTGCTTCACGATCGTCTCGCCGCTGCGCTGCAGCGCTTCCGGGAACACGACCACATCGAGAAGCCCTGTGGGGTCCTCGAGGGTGAGGAAGCACACCCGCTTGCCCGAACGCGTGCGCGGCGTCTGCGCGCGCTCGCGCACGCCCGTTACGCGTACGCGCATGCGGTCCTCGCACCGGGACAGGTCCTTCGCCCAGGTCACGCCGCGCGCCTCGAGGTCCGCGCGCGCCAGGTCCTGGGGGTGGCAGGTGATCGCCAATCCGGTGAGCTCGAGTTCCGCACCGAGACGGCGCACGACGTCCCAACCCGACGGATGGCTCAGGTCGGTCGCGTCCCGGGCGCGCGACGGCGCCAGCAGAAGCGCCCGCTCCCCTGCGCTGCCTTCCCTCGCGAGCACCGCCTTCAGCTCCGGCAACAGCGCCAGCTGCTCGTCGCGCGTCGGCGGCCGCCCGGCGTCGGTCACGCCGAGCGAGTCGAGCGCTCCCACGCGGATCAGCGACTCCGCGGCATTGACCTCCGCACGCGTCCGGCGCAGGAAGTCCGTCAGGTCGTCGAACGGCCGGACCGCGCGCTCCGCCCGGATCGAACGCAGCAGGCGCGCGTTCATGTTCAGCAGCCCCTTGAGTCCGACACGGATCGCGCGTCCGTCACGCTCCACGGTGCAGTCCGCGCTCGAGGCGTTCACGTGCGGGTGCAACAGCTCGATCCCGTGATGGCGCGCGTCGTCGAGCACGAGGCGCGGGCTGTAGAACCCCATCGGCTCGTTGTTCACGATCGCGGTGGCGAACTCCGCCGGGTAGTAGGTCTTGAGCCACGCGCTCGCGTAGCTGACCACCGCGAAACACGCGGCGTGCGCCTTGTTGAAGCCGTAGGCGGCGAACCCCTGCAACTGCCGGAACACCTCCTCGGCCACGGCCTCCGTCGACCCCAGCGCGACGGAGCGCCGCACGAACTCGCCGTGGAGCGACTCCATCTCCGCGCGGCTTCGGTCCTTCGTCATCGCGCGCCGGAAGGAGTCGGCCTCGGCCAACGTGAAGCCGGCGACCGCCTGAGCCACCTGCAACACCTGCTCCTGATAGACGATCACCCCATAGGAGTCCGCCAGCGCCGGCCCCATCGCCGGATGCGGGACCACGACCGGCTCCAGCCCATGCCGGCGCCGGATGAACGGCGTGATCATCTCCGCCTCGAGCGGGCCGGGCCGAAACAGCGATATCGCCGCGATGATGTCTTCGAACGTGCGCTCCTGCAGACGCATCGCGAGGTTGCGCTGCCCGGAGCTCTCCAGCTGGAACATCCCGACGGTGTCCGCCGCCGCGATGTTGGCGTAGACCTTCGGGTCGTCGTGCGGCAGCAGGAACGGCTCCGGCACCGCGTCCGCACCCACCCGCGCCCGTGCCAGCTCGACGGTCTCGGAGATGGCGGAGTGCATCCGCAGCCCCAGGATGTCCATCTTCACGAGCCCCAGCGCCTCGATGTCGTCCTTGTCGTACTGAGAGACGACCGTCCCCTTCGCCGCCCACTGCAAAGGCGACCAGGTGTCGACCGGCTCCCGCGTGATGAGGAAGCCCCCCAGATGCGTACCGAGGTGCGTCGGGTAGTGGTCGAGCCGCTCGGTCAGGTCGAGCAGCATCCCGTGGGCGGTCTCGTCGCGCAGAGGGTGGTTCCGGCACTCCGGGTAGGTCGCGAGCACGTCGCGGATCTTACGGGCGCTCACCCATGGCAGGTGCCGCGACAGCGCGTTGATCTCGGCGGCCCCGTGTCCCAGCGCCTTGGCGGCGCAGCGCACCGCGCTCTTCGCGGTCATCGTGTTGACGGTCGCCACCATCGCCACGTGCCGGGCCCCGAACCGCTTGTAGATGTAGGCGATGACCTCGTCGCGACGCGCGGAGTCGAAGTCCACGTCGATGTCGGGCATCTGTCGGCGTGCCGGGTTCAGGAACCGCTCGAAGAGCAGGGAGTGTGCGATCGGATCGGCGTCGGTGATGCCGAGCACGTAGCTGACGATCGAGTCGCCCGCGCTGCCGCGCCCCGAGTAGCGGATGCCCTTGCCGCGCGCGAAATCCACGATGTCCTTCACCACGAGGAAGTACTCCGGGAACCCGAGCTGTTCGATGACGGCCAGCTCGTGCTGCAGCCTGCGCACCGACTCCGGCGTCACCGGCCGGTAGCGGTCCTCGAGGCCCCGCCACGCCATCTTGGACAGCACCGAGTAGGCGGTCTCGCCGCGAGGCACCTCGACGCTCGGGAAGTGGAACTGCCCGAGCCCGAGGTCCAGGTCGCAGCGCGCCGCGATCTCCAAGGTCGCGTCGCAAGCGGACGGGTAGCCGGAGAACAGGCGTCGCATGTCGGTCGCGGATTTCAGGAAGAGCTCCGCGTTCGTGCGGGGGTATGGGTTCGGCAGCGCAGAGCGAGCGCCGACCGCGGCCAGCACGTCGTGGAGCGGTGCGTCCGCGCGCTTCAGGTAGTGGACGTCGTTCGTGGCGACGATGGGAAGGCCAAGGGACCCGGCCAGTTCGGCGAGGGATGCGATGTAGCGCAACGAGTCCGGTGTCATCGCATGCACGAGTTCGATGTAGAAGTCCCCCGGAGCGAAGCAGGCGGCGAGGCGCTGGGCGGCGTCGCGCGCCCGGGAGCGCACACCGGCGAGCACGGCGGCGCCGACCTCCCCGTTCGCGCATCCCGACAGGCCGATGAGCCCTTCGCTGAACCGCGTCAGGTCCGTCAGCGTCACGACCGATCGCCCGCCGTCCAGATCGTCGTTCGCGTCATCTGCACGCAGGTGGGCGCGCGAGAGCAGCGTGCACAGGTTTCGGTAACCGGTCATGTCCCGCACGAGCAGAGTCAGGTGGAACCCGGCCGCGCGTGCCCGGGCCGAACCGACCGGCAACGGCGCCGGCAGACGTGCGTCCGGTGGAAGGTCGGCCTCCTGGCCGAAGACCCCGGCCGCCTCGACCACGATCTCAGCGCCGATGATCGGCCTGAGCCCCGCGGCGCACGCCTTGCGGTAGAAGCGGATCGCGCCGTAGAGACCTTGGTGATCGGTCAGGGCGCACGCCTCCATACCGAGTTGCTTCGCACGCTCGATCAGGCCGTCCAGCGGCGCTGCGCCGTCCATGAAACTGAACGTCGAGTGGACGTGGAGGTGTATGAACCCGCTCATCGCATCGTGTAGAGGTCGAGGCTGTCAGTCGACCACGCCGACGAGCAGCCATCGCTCGCCGATCCGGTCGTACGCCAGGTCGTAGACCCCTCCGCGTGCGATCACGCGGAAGCACCGCCGCGACCTCGCACGCGAGCGGTCCCACCACAGGGAGTCGACCGCCCACTGCTGTACGAGCGCATCGATGACGTAGCGCTTCTGCTTCCAGACGAACGAGCATGGTCGGGCCCGCTCCGCGTCCCACTCGACCGGGACTTCGACTTCGACACGGCGCGGTCCGTCGATCTGTGAACCCCGCTGGATCCAGGGGCTCGACAACAGCTCGAGCACGACCGGGAGCCTGCTCGCGCTCTCGAACAGGTCGAGCGGCTGGCCGGCCCGCTTGGCGTCGAAACGCCTGATCGCTTCGTTGCGTCCCATCGTGTGCGCATGCTCCCTCGCGGCTGTCGAGGGGGCGCACAGGCGCCCCCTCACGCAGGACGATATCGAACATATGTTCGATATACAACGCGGGAGTGACATCGCGCGACCGACGGGCGAATGACCCGCCCGGCGGCCCCATCCAGGCGACGCCGGCTCATGCCACGTGATGCCCGCCGGCACACAAGAAGAGCGCTCTCCGATCGCTCGGATGGCGCTCTTGCTCAGGACACAAAGTTGTCCCGAGAAACCTCGCCTGCGGGGACATCTACTGGCCGGATTCCCGTTTCACGCCTCCCCGGACTCCGAGTGGAAAGACCGCCTCGCGACAGCACTCTCACACAACGGACACTCCGGTCGGGCAGCAGCTGGTACTCCGGTTTTCAACGCTCGCTCGGTCCGACTTCTCGGGACAAGAGGTACATTACCCAACCCCCGAAACCCCGTCAACGGCCTTTTCGCCGTTTTCCGACAATTGCGACCAGGGGTCGCAAGTCGTACCCAAACGGCATGATATTCACTCTTTACGGAAATGCGACCGTTCGTCCCCAACAGCGCGAACCGTCCCTTAGACGGGCGCTCGTCAGTCCCGCGCGACCGTCTTCGCAACCTCCACGAAGACGCACTGCGCGACCTCGAGAGACACCGCCCGCTCCGCTCCGGACACCACCAGGAGCATCGGCCCGTCGAACGGCGCGACCTCCAGGACCCTCACCTGTGCGGACGGCACGAGCCCGATCGATCCGAGGTACGACACCACCTTGTCGTCGTCCTCCGACACGCGGACGACGGTCCCCTGCGACCCGGCCACGAGGCTCGAGAGCGGCACTCCCGCCAACACCGGAAGAACGCCTTCCACTGTCGGGATCGGGTGACCGTGCGGACATACCGATGGGTTGTCGAGGAACCGCTCGAGCGACTCGAGTACTCGCGGCGACATGGCGTGCTCCAAGAGGCACGCTTCCTCGTGCACGCTGTCCCAAGGCAGGCCCAGCGCATCGACCAGGAAGCGCTCGGCAAGCCGGTGACGACGCACCACGTCGATCGCTTCGCGGCGGCCCTGGTCGGTCAGGTCGACGCCTCCGTCCGGACGCGTCACCAGCCCTGCCGCCTCAAGACGCCTGAGCGTCGCCGTCACCGTGGGACCGGAGACCCCGAGGCCGTCCGCGATCTGGGTCGGCCGCACCTCGCCCTTGAGCGAGAGCTTGTAGATCGCCTCAAGGTACTCCTGGATGGTCGAGCTCGACATGCTGTCCGCGCTCCCGCCGTGGTCGCCGCACGTTGCCGGCTGTGCGAACCGGTCGGCCCGAGTATAGCCGACGCGCTGCGGCATGCCCGCTGGCGACGACAACGGGCGCCGCATCGCGGCGCCCGTCTCACTGCACAAAGTTGTCCCGAGAAACCTCGCCTAGCAGAGCATCTAATGGCCGGATTCCCGTTTCACGCCGTTCCCAGAAGGCGGTAGTCGGATCAGCCTCGCGACTGAGATCCTTTCACGCACGCCCGGGTCGGGCAGCAGCTGGTACTCCGGTTTTCAAAGCTCGCTTGGTCCGACCTCTCGGGACAGAAACCACCCTATCAGGTCGCCTGAAGCGCCGTCAACGGCGAATTTGGTGTTTGCCGACATTCGCGCCATACGGGTGCTATCGCGTTATCAACGGTTGCTGCTGCGGTCTTAACGGGTTCCGACCGTCCGTCGTGCACAAAGACGATCACGACAGACGCACGGCTCCACGATGGGCGCCGTGGCCACTAGGGACGATAGACGAGACGCGCGATCGGAGACTCCCAGACCGCTACTTCGGACACCCTCACACCGGGTCCGACCAGGTCCTGGAGGCGCTCGTGAGCGACGCGCGCGAGGTTCTCCGCGGTGGCGTTCATCTTGTCGAAGGGAGCGACCTCATCGAGGTACTGGTGGTCGTACGCGTCCAGCACCGACCGGAGGTCCGCCTTGAGGCGCTTGAAGTCGTACAGGATGCCGATGCCGTCGAGAGACTCCCCCTCCACGGTCACCTCGACATCCCAGGTGTGCCCGTGCAACCTGCTGCACTCGCCGTCATACCCCCGAAGGGAGTGTGCCGCGTCGAAGTGGTCCCGCACGGTGAGCGCATACATCGAGTGCCTCCCGATCAGAACAGGGACGGCTGGCTGTCGGCTTCGGGTTCGACGCCGTTGCCCACGGTCCGCCTCTCGTCCATGGCGATGTTGGCGAGCTCGTCCGCGGCCGCGTTCTGCTCGCGGCGCACGTGACGGATCTCGATCGAGTCGAAACACTTCATGAGCCCGAGCGCCTCGGCGTGCAGCGGCCTGAGCCAGTCCTTCTTCACGCGGTACACGCCGGTCAACTGACGGACCACCAGCTCGGAGTCCGCGCACACACACAGATCACAGACCCGCTCGTCGAGAGCGGTCCGCAAGCCCCAGAGCAACGCTTCGTACTCGGCCACGTTGTTCGTCTGCGCGCCGAGGTACCTGCCACCGGAGCGTACGATCGCCCCCGACGCGTCCTCGAGCACGAAACCGGCGCCGGCGGGACCGGGGTTGCCCCTGGCGCCGCCGTCGGTGCGCAACGTCCATCGCTCGGCCACCGTCACGGCTCCCTCACCACGAGGATGCGGCCGCAGTTCGGACAAGTCCCGAGCTCGGGACCGTTCAGCAGCTCCTGGACCTTGCCGGCCGGGAGGCTCACGCGGCATGCGCCGCACATGGAGCCGGTCAGCGGACCGACCCCCAGGCCATGGTGTGCTTCCCGCGCCGCCTCGTAGCGCGCGAACACGTCTCCGGGGAGGGCTGCGGCGAGCGTTGCCCGCGCATGCTTCTCCGCTTCGATCCTGCTGAGGATCTCCCCGCCCCTGGACTTGAACCGGGCGGTGAGCTCCGCCTCGCGCCGGGCGCCCTCCGCAAGCGCGCGGTCGATCTTCGCGGCCTGCGCGGCGCCATCCTCCCGCTTCTGCATCTGCACGAGCAACTCACCCTCGAGCTGCTCGGTCCGCCGACGCAGCGCATCGAGTTCCAGCGACACCGCCTGGAGCTCCTTCGGGTTCGCGATCTCACCCGACAGCAGCTTCGCCTGCTCGGACACCATCTTCACTTTGATGCCGGCGATCGCGTCCTCGAGCACGGAGGCCGCCTGGTCCATATGGCGGAGCACCCCCGTCGTGCGTTCCTTCAGCTTCCCGATGTCGGCGATCTTCGCGCGCGCGACGAGTATGGCGCGCTTCTCGGGCATCTCGTCGAGCTCTTTGGAGAGCCGCAGGATCGTCAGATCCATCTTCTGGAGGTCGAGCAGTGTGCGGACTGTCTCCATGAAGGCGAGGCCTACTCTCTCGATGCGTGCCCGGCCGTGCGATGCGGGCCGGCCGTTCGCACTGGCCAGCATGGTACCGTACCCGCTCCTGCAGCGGTCCTACAGCGCGACCTCCTCGGCCTGCCTGGAACGGAACACGACCAGCGAGCGGTAGCCGGCCATGCGCAGCAGCTCCCGCGCCTGTTCCCCGCCGGTGCCCACCTCGGCGGCGGCGTGTGCGTCCGATCCCATCGTCGCGGGGACGCCTCGGCGTTCACAGGCCTGCAGCAACTGCAGCGAGGGATAGATCTCGTTGATCGGCTTGCGCAGACCTCCGGTGTTCACTTCTACGGCACAACCACCCGCGCACAGCGCCTCGGCCGCCGCCTCGTACCAGGCGGTCGGGTCGCCCCCCGGCAGAAAGCCGAACTTCTTTATGAGGTCCGGGTGCGCGATCACGTCGAACAGTCCCGACCTCGCGGCAGCAGCCACCTCGATGAAGTAGCGTTCCCACATCTCGTCGATGACCACAGAGCCATAGCGGTCGATCAGATCCGGGTCGTCGAACGCCCAGTCACCCAGGAAGTGCACCGATCCGAGCACCATGTCCAGCGGGAGCGCGGCCAGGGTCTCGCGAGTGAACGCCACCTCGTCCGGCATCCAGTCCGCCTCTACGCCCGACAGCACTTCGGGACCGTCCGTCTCGCGTGAGTAAGCGGCCGCGGCCGCCACGTCGTCCAGGTACTCCGACACCTCGTGGGGACGCATCGTGTAGTGCTGGGGATAGTCCGCCGGCATCGGTAGGTGGTCTGTGAAGCACACGATGTCCAAGCCGGCCTCACGGGCGGCGTCCACGAACTCGACGGGCGTGCCCGTCGCATGACCGCAGCGGGCCGTGTGCATGTGCAGATCGATCACGAAGCCTCCCTGATGACACCGCCGCCGATGACTCGCTCACCTTCATAGCACACGACCGACTGTCCCGGCGCCACACCGTCGAAGGGCGCGTCGGCCACCACCTCCAGGACATCGTTGGCGACCCGCGCGGTCGCGCGCACCGGTACTCCCCGATAGCGGACCTGCGCCTCCACCACCTGCTCGCACGGACCGCGCCAGACGACGTCGTCGGCCACGACCCGCGTGACACTGAGCCCGCTCCTGTCGCCGATCGTGACGGTGGCGGTGCTCGCGTCGATAGCGTTGACGAAGACCCGGCTGCCCGCGGAGACGCCGAGACCCCGACGCTGGCCGATCGTCAGACCCGGCACCCCAGTGTGTGCACCCACGACCGTACCTCCCGGGCCCACGATCTCTCCCGGCACGAAGGCCTCCGGGCGGCGCTGACGCACGAACGCCCGGACGTCGTCCCCGGGCACGAAACACGTCTCCTGGCTCTCAGCGCGTTCGGCCGCGGGCAACCCGAGCGCCCTCGCGATGCCGCGGACCTCGGCCTTCGCCAGGCCTCCTACAGGGAACAGGGTGTGACCGAGCTGTTCGCTTGTCATCCGGTACAGGAAGTAGGACTGGTCCTTCGCCGGATCCGCGCCTCGCGCCAGCCAGGGAACGCCCGCGCCGTCGCGCACGATCCGGGCGTAGTGGCCGGTCGCCAGGAACTCCGCGTCCTGCAGCTTCACACGGCGCATCAGCTCCGAGAACTTCACGCGGTCGTTGCACACGATGCAGGGGTTCGGCGTGCGGCCGGCCGCATACTGGTCGCAGTACGGCTCGATCACCTCGCGCTCGAAGACGTCCGCGAAATCGAGGCTGTAGTGGGGGATCCCCAGCGCGTCGCAGACGCGCTTCGCCGACCGCGCGCCGTCCAGCGAGCAACACCCGTCGATCGGGTCGTCCCCGGGCAGCAGCCGCATGGTGACGCCTGTGACGTCGTGGCCTGCATGGACGAGCAACGCCGCAGCCACAGAGGAGTCGACTCCCCCGCTCATGGCGACGAAGACGCGCACCCGGCTACTCGACGTCGCCGTGCGGGTCGAAGTTCGGGTCCTCAGACTGGATCGGACCGGCGATCGGCTCGCGACCGTGCCTGACCAGGTAGTCGTCGATGGCGACCTTCAGTCCGTCGGTCGCCAGGACGGAGCAGTGCATCTTCGCGGGAGGCAGTCCGTCGAGCTCCTCGGCGACCTGCTTCTTCGTGATGGCGGCAGCGTTCTGGATCGACATGCCCCTCGCCAGTTCCGTGACGATCGAGGACGTGGCGATCGCCGCGCCACAGCCGAGCGTCTGGAACTTGAGGTCGGTGAGGTGGTCGGTGTCATCGACCTTGATCGTGATCTTCATCACGTCGCCGCAGATCGGGTTGCCGACCTCGCCCACGCCATCCGCGTCGTCGATGACTCCCACGTTGCGCGGGTTGTTGAAGTGGTCCATGACCTTGTCGGAGTAGAGCACGGTGGTGACGTCCCTTCGAAGACGGGGATGCGGGATGGGCTAGGCGGTCGCGCCGAACATGCGCGCGTAGACGGGAGACATGGCGCGCAACCGCTCGATGATCGGCGGCAGCACCTCCAGGAAGAAGTCGATGTCCTCGCCGGTCGTGAACCTGCCCACCGTCACGCGCAGCGATCCATGCGCGATCTCAGGCGCAAGGCCGATGGCCAGCAGCACGTGGCTCGGTTCCAGAGAGCCCGAGCTGCACGCGGAGCCGGTCGAGACCGCGATGCCCCGGTTGTCCAGCTGCAGAAGCATCGCCTCGCCTTCGACACCCTTGATCACGAGGTTCGCGGTGCCAGGCAGGCGCGGCACGTCCCTGCCGCCGTTGAGAGCCGTGTTCGGCATCGTCAGGACACCCTCGATCACACGATCACGAAGCGCGGCCAGCCGCGGGTTCTCGGTGGAGCGCTCGGCGTCCATGATCTCGAGCGCCTTGGCGAACGCTGCGGCTCCGCCGACGTTCTGCGTGGCCGAGCGCTTCTTCGATTCCTGGCCACCGCCCATCAGGAGCGGCTCGAACGGCGTGCCCCGCTTGAGGTAGAGGGCGCCGACACCCTTCGGCCCATAGATCTTGTGAGCGGAGAACGACGCGGCGTCCACACCGAGGTCGACCGCGTCCCACTCGACCTTTCCGAGCATCTGGATCGCGTCGGTATGGAAGTAGCCGCCCATCTCGTGCGTCAGAGCGGCGAGCTCCTTGATCGGCTGGACGGTGCCGAGCTCGTTGTTCGCGTGCATGACGGAGACGAGCACGGTGGAGTCGCGCAGCTCGGCGGCGAGGTCTTCCGGGTACACGATCCCGTCCTCGCGAGGCTTGACCGTGCTGACCTCGAAGCCGTCCTTCTCAAGGTAGTGCGCCGGTTCCAGTACGGCGTGGTGTTCGAACGCGGAGACGACGATGTGGTCGCCCTTGCCGCGCGCCTTCCCGGCGCGCGCTATCCCGATGAGTGCGGCGTTGTCGCCCTCGGTGCCGGCGCCGGTGAAGATGACCTCACCGGGCTGGGCCGCATGGATCGAACCCGCGAACGACTCGCGCGCCGCCTCGAGGCCGCGGTACGCGTCGCGTCCGAGCGCATAGAGACTGTTCGCGTTGCCGTAGCGTTCCGTGAAGTACGGGAGCATCACTTCGACGACTCTCGGATCGACCGGGGTGGTCGCCGCGTAGTCGAGGTAGATCGACCTTGGACCGCTGTCGCTCATCGTGCCATCCGCTCCTTCTGTCCACCTGTCGATGTGCTTTCGTCGTACTGCGCCTGCCGGTTCGACAGGTCCGCGATCGTCGTCGTCAGGAAGACCTCACGCAACGCCGCTGTCGCCTTCGCCCATACCCCGGCGGCGGCGCACGCCCCACTGCGCTCGCACTGCGCCCCGCCGTCGCAGACTGTCGGGGCCAGCGGGCCCTCCAACGCCTCCACGACCTCGAGGACCGTGATCTCGCTCGGGTCACGCGTGAGTAGGAACCCGCCATGCGCGCCCCGCGATGCGGACACGATCCCAGCCTTCCGAAGCGCCGCGAGCAACTGCTCCAGGAACTTCCCGGGAACACCCTGACGCTGCGAGATCTCTCGCGCGCTCACAGGGCCGTCGCCGTAGCGGGCGCCCAGATCGATCAGCGCGAGCAGGCCATACTCGCTTCTCGCCGTCAGTCGCATGTGACCCCTTCGGCAGTGCTCGAGAATCAATCCCTACTGCTTCCGTATAGTATCCCGCCGAAGGCGCGCGCGCAAATCCCGCTGGTCGGTCAAGGCGACGGGTCCGTCCTCAGATCCCGCGGCGCTGAATAGTCCCGTCGCCTCTCGCCTGCCGTCGGTAGTCCCGCTCGCTCCGTTCGCCCCCCGCTGCCGGCCTCCGGGCATATGGGTGGTCAGGGAGGTTGCACAACGCAGAACGGGCGTGATAGATTGCACTCCCACGTCTTGGGGGGAGGACCCGCAAGACGGACGAAACGGACGGACATCCGCGGTCGACAGCCACAGGGTGGCGAGGACCCACCGGATTCCCCGCTCGCAAGAAGGGCCCCGACGCTCGCGCGCCGGGGCCCTTCTGCTTCCACGCCAAGGCCGTTACAGCGCTTTGAGCAGGTTGGCCATCTCGATCGCCGAGATCGCGGCGTCCCAGCCCTTGTTGCCGTGCTTGGTGCCGGCCCGCTCCACCGCCTGCTCGATCGAGTCGGCGGTCACCACGCCGAACGCCACCGGCACGCCGCTCTCGAGCCCGACGTGCGCCACGCCCTTCGAGACCTCGGCCGCGACGTACTCGAAGTGCGGGGTCGCGCCGCGGATGACGACGCCCAGCGCGATGATCGCGTCGTAGCGCTCCGAGTCAGCGAGCTTCTGAGCCACGAGTGGGATCTCGAACGCACCGGGCACCCACGCGATGTCGACGTCCTCGGCCGCCACTCCATGACGGGCGAGCGCGTCCTGTGCGCCACCGAGCAGACGGCTCGACAGCAGCTCGTTGAAGCGGCTCACGACGATACCGACCTTCAGGCCGGAGCCGATCAGATCACCTTCGTAGACGGTCATTCCGTTCCTCCTGTCTCGATCTCGGTCACGCGTCCACCGTCGCCAAGGTCCAGCCGGTGGCGCATCTTCTCCCTCTTGGTGCGCAGGTACTCGATGTTCTCGGGCGTCGGCGGGACCTCGAGCGGCACCTGCTCGGCGACGGTCAGTCCGTACCCCTCGATCCCGCTGATCTTCTTCGGGTTGTTCGTCATCAGACGCATGGAGGTGACTCCCAGGTCCACGAGGATCTGGGCGCCGATGCCGTAGTCGCGCAGGTCGGCAGGGAAGCCGAGCGCCTCGTTCGCCTCGACGGTGTCGCACCCGTGCTCCTGCAGCTCGTAGGCGCGCAGCTTCATCGCCAGCCCGATGCCGCGGCCCTCGTGCCCGACCATGTACAGGACGACTCCGCGCCCCTCCGCCTGGACGCGGCGCATGGCTTCCTCCAGCTGCGCCCCGCAATCGCAGCGCAGGGAGTGGAACACGTCGCCGGTCAGGCACTCGGAGTGCACGCGCACCAGGATGTCGGTCCCGTCGCCGATCTCCCCGGCCACGAGCGCGACGTGGGTCGCGCCGTCGACACGGCTCTCGTAGCCGTAGGCCGTGAAGTCGCCGAACCGTGTGGGCATGCGGACCTTCGCGATGCGGTCTACGAGCGCCTCGTAGTGGCGCCGGTACCGGATCAGGTCGGCCACGGTGACCATCTTCAGACCGAACCGCTCCGCAACCTTCTCGAGCTGAGGGCGGCGGGCCATCGTCCCGTCCTCGTTGATGATCTCGCAGATGAGCCCGGCGGGCGCGAGCCCGGCGAGACGCGCGAAGTCGACCGATGCCTCCGTGTGGCCGGCGCGCTCCAGCACGCCTCCCGGACGCGCGCGCAGCGGGAACACGTGCCCGGGCATGGCGAGGTCCTCGGGCCGGGTGGCGGGATCGATCAGCGCATGGACAGTCACCGAACGGTCCGCCGCGGAGATGCCCGTGGTGATCTTGCCCTTCGCGCCCACCGACACGTGGAAAGCGGTGCCCTGCGCCGAGGTGTTCGTCTGGACCATCGGCGGGATGCCGAGCGCATCGACCCTTTCCGCCGAAAGCGGCACGCACACGAGCCCCCGGCCGTTGGTGATCATGAAGTTGACCGCATCGGGCGTCGCCAACTCGGCCGCCATGACGAAGTCGCCCTCGTTCTCGCGGTCCTCGTCGTCAATGACGATGAGTATCCGGCCGGCCCGGATCTCCTCGATGGCCTCTTCTATGGTCGCGAAGGGAGCTGTCACGGCGGTCACCGGCCTTCCGCCAGGTCCTTGAGCATGTCGCCGAGCCCGCGGCGCGACGACTTCGTCGCGCCCGCCTCCTCGGCGCCCATGTAGGTCCTGACGTAGCGCTGGACGTACTTGGCGAACATGTCCGATTCCAGATTCACCTTGGCGCCGATCGGCTTGTCCTTCAGGGTGGTCGACTCCTCGGTGTGCGGCACGACCACCACTCCGAACCCGTCGTCGAATACCCGAGCGACCGTGAGCGAGATGCCGTCCACAGCGACCGAGCCCTTCTCGATGAGGTACTCGCGCACCTCCGGCGGAGCGTTGAACCTGTACTGCACCGCGTTGCCCGCCGACTGCCTCATGGCCAAGGTGCCGACCGCGTCGACGTGGCCCGTCACGATGTGGCCGCCGAGCCGGTCGGACAGACGCAGCGCCCGCTCCAGGTTCACGTTCGTTCCCTGGCGCAGCTCGCTGACGGTCGAGCGGGCGACGGTCTCGTCGCTGACGTCGACCAGGAAGGCGCCACGCAGGAACTTCACGACCGTCAGGCACACGCCGTCAACGGCGACGGAGTCTCCGATCGTCATGTCGCGTCCGAAGTCGGGCGCGTATATCTCGAGGCGCATCCCGCCCGCGACGCGTTCGGTGCGGGCGACGATGCCCTTGGTCTCGATGATCCCGGTGAACATGTGTCTTATCGCTCCTTCAGGCTCGAATGCCGGCTTGCTCTACTCGTTCCCGTCCTCGGTACGGCGCGGCCGCCATACGGTGACCGCATCATCACCCAGCACGGCCGCCTCGACCGCGCGGAGCGGTCGCCTGAGCGTGGATGGGTCGTCCTGCTGGCGGCCGACGAACAGCGCCGGCGCCTCTTCGCCTCCCAGCCCTCCCGCATGCAGCAGGACCAGTTCGTCCACCAGGCCGGCGGACATCAGCGGACCGAACAACCGCGGTCCCGGCTCGATCAGAAGGGAGACCACGTCCATCGACGCAAGCGCCTCCATCACGCCGGAGAGCCCGCGTTCGATGTCATACCCGAGGCCCACGGCGCCCACAGCAGCAAGACCGTCATCGAGATCGAGCGTGTCAGGCAGCAGGACCGTGACAGCGCCGAGGGCGTCGTGGAACATCCTGCGGTCAGGGGACGGCTGCTCTGTCCGCGTGAGCACGATCCTCCGAGGCTGTCGAGCCGCGGGGGCGCCGGAAGGGTCCCGCACGGTCAGCGATGGATCGTCCACCGCGACCGTTCCGGTGCCCACCATCACGGCATCGGCGTGCGCGCGCAGGCGCATCGCGAACTCCCGGGCTGCTCCTCCGGTGAGCGCCGACCTGACCCCCGGCGCGAGGGCCGGACGGCCATCCAGCGTGAGGGCCACCTTCGCCCGCACGAACGGGCGTCCCGTGCTCTGCCGGTGTAGCCACTCGAGGTCGAGTTCATGGAAAGGTCGAGGGTCCTCGGCGAAGACCACATCGATCCCGGCACGACGCAGGATCGTGGTCCCTCCGGAAGCGAGCGGGTTCGGGTCCGGCATCCCGACGACCACCCGTTCGACACCCTCACGCACGAGCGCGTCCGCGCACGAGGGCGTGCGCCCGGTGTGGGAGCAGGGCTCGAGCGTGACGTACGCGGTGGCACCACGCGCCGCCTCGCCCGCCTGTGCGAGCGCCACGGCCTCGGCGTGTGGACCGCCCGCCCGCTCGTGCCAGCCCTCCCCCACGACCTCGCCGTCGCGCACGAGAACGCACCCCACGAGGGGGTTGGGAGCGGTGGTGCCGCGTCCGCGCTCCGCGAGTTCGCACGCACGACGCAGGTGCGGGTCGGCGACGACCGCGTACGGGTCACCGAAGTGGCGAGTCATGAGCGACATCCTTCTTCCATCCGGACTGTGACCGTCGGCTCCGGGATCTCACCGGATCGGCCCCTGAGCTCTCGCCTGAGGGGTTCGCGGGCTTTCACCGCCGGTGGGGAGTTGCACCCCGCCCTGAAGAACGACTCGAAGTGTAGCAGGAGACCGCGGTTCTGGGAAAGTCGCCGACCTCTAGCGCAGCAGTGCGAACACGACCGCCACGATGACGACGATCAGCGCGATCGCGCCGACCTCTATGGCGTAGCCGTGGAAGAAGTCCGGCCACGTCTGAGTCGCGAGCTTCGCTCGCCGCTGTTTCGCGCGTTCCACCATCCCCATGCCCGAGCGCTCCAGTTCGTCGCCCGGACCCTGGTCGATGCGCCCGTCCATCACAGGTCCGTTCCCGAAGCGCCCGCTGCGCGGATCGCCGCCAGCGCGGCCGCAGGGTCCGGCCTGCCGAAGACGGCGTTGCCGGCGACCAGCAGGCGCGCGCCCGCAGCGCACACGAGGGGCGCGGTCGTCTCGTCGATCCCGCCGTCGACCTCGATCTCAGCGGAAGAACCGGCGGAGCGGAGCATCGCTGCGATCTCGGCGATCTTGTCCAGCGCGACCGGCATGAACGCCTGGCCGCCGAACCCCGGGACCACGCTCATCACCAGCACGTAGTCGACATCGCCGATCACGGAAGCGAGCGAGGAGACCGGAGTCGCGGGGTTCAGCGCGACGCCCGCCTTCGCTCCCGCTGCCCGGATGCTCCGCAGGACGGCCGCCAGGTCGCGGCACGCCTCGACGTGGACGCTCACCATGTCCGCGCCGGCGTCCAGGTACCACGTGACGGTGTCGTCGGCGTTGTCGATCATCAGGTGGACGTCCAGTGGCAGCGCGGTGATGCGCTTGAGGGCGCGAACGACCGGAGGGCCGATCGTCAGGTTCGGGACGAAGTGCCCGTCCATGACGTCCACGTGCACCACGTCTGCGCCCGCTGCCTCCGCCATCCGCACGGCTTCGCCCAGACGGGTGAAGTCGGCGGACAGGATGGAAGGCGCCATCCGGACCCTCTCGCTCACGAGACCACCCTTCGACCGAATGCGGACTGCGTGTCTAGTCCTCGATCAGCTCGAGGCCGTGCAGTTCGTCGCGTGCCTCGCGCCCGAGCAGCGCGTCCTCGCCCGCGGACACCGGGACACCCTCGTAGAGCACGGCATGGACCTGGCTCGTGATCGGCAGGTCGACACCCATGCGGGCGCCGAGCGCCTTCACGGCGATGCATGCGAATGCGCCTTCGGCGACCATGTTCGTCTGAGCGCACCAGCCGTCAAGGGTCCCTCCCCTGCCTACGAACTCGCCGAGCGCGCGGTTGCGTGAGTTCTTCGAAGTGCAGGTGGCGATCAGGTCGCCGACACCGGCGAGCCCCATGTACGTCAGCGGGTTCGCGCCCATGGCGTGCCCGAGGCGGCTCATCTCCGCGAGCCCTCGCGTCATGAGCGTGGCCTTCGTGTTGTCACCGTAGCCGACCCCGTCGGAAGCGCCCGCAGCCACCGCGATCACGTTCTTGCTCGCTCCGCACAACTCGACACCTACGACGTCGGGGTTGGTGTAGACGCGGAAGAACCGCGTCATGAACAGGTCCTGAAACAGGCGGCCGACACCCTCGTCGTAGGACGCGACGACGGTCGCCGAGGGGATGCCCTTCCCGACCTCCTCAGCGTGGTTGGGACCCGACAGGCCGGCGAGGCGGTCGCGGCCTCCGAGCACGTCCTCGAGCACCTCGGTCATCAGCAGCAGGGAACCTTCTTCGACGCCCTTGCTCAGGATGACGATGGGTGTCGTCAAGGGAAGGTGGGGCGCCATGGACTCGGCGGTGGAGCGGACCCCCATGCTCGGCGTCACCATGACCACCGCCTCCGCCCCGAACAGAGCGCGCTCCATGTCCGGAGTGGCGGTCACGCTGTCAGGCAGGACGATGTCCTTCATGTAGAGCGGGTTCTGATGGGTGGCGTTGATGCCCGCCGCTATCTCGGGTTCCCGCGCCCACATGGAGACGGAATGCCCTTTCCCCCCCAGCAGCCATGAGGCGCTCGTGCCCCAGGATCCCGCCCCGATCACGGCGACTTGGGTCATGACGATTCCTCTCGGTTGTGGTCGGACGCACGTCCCATCGTAATCCTCGGCTCCTCATGGCGTAGCAGACGACCGATGTTCGCCCGGTGCGACCAGAAGATGAGCGGCACTGCTACGCAGGCGAAAGCGAACAGCACCGGACGGTCCGGATACAGCGGCCACGTGATCAGCGGCAGCGACACCGCGGTGAGCATCGAGGCCAGCGAGACGATCCTCAGCGTGAGGATCAGCACGACGAAGATCACGAACAGGACGAAGAAGACCTTCGGCATAAGCACCAGGATCGCGCCGGCAGCGGTGGCCACACCCTTGCCGCCCCGCAGGCGGAAGTACGGCGAGTACATGTGGCCGGCCATCGCTGCGACGCCGGAGATGATGATCAGCATGTCGCGGCCGCTGGCATTCCACGCGGGGTCTGCGAGCACGAACCGGGCGAGCAACGCAGGCACGACGCCTTTGGCCACGTCCAGCAACGCGACCGACAGGGCCGCTCTCCAGCCGAGGGTACGGAAGATGTTCGTGGCACCGGTGTTGCCCGAGCCCACCTTCGTGATATCGGTGTGGTAGAGGCGCCGGGCCACGATCACGCCGAACGGCACGCCAGCCAGCAGGTAGCCGAATCCGGCAGCCACCGCCACCCGCCACACGACATCGAACATGCCTCGGCGCCCCCTAGTCCTTCTGCCTGAATTTGAGGATGATGGGCGTGCCGGAAAAGTCGAACGCCTCGCGCATCCGGTTCTCTATGTAGCGCTTGAAGTTCTCGTCGACGAGCTTCGGATGGTTCGCGAAGAACGTGAAGCCCGGCGGGTTCGTCCGCGTCTGCGTCCCGTACTTGATGCGGAGGTGCACGCCGTTCCGGCTGATGGTGTGGCCGGTGTCGCGCAGGTCAGCGAGGAAGCGGTTGAGCTTGCTCGTGGTGATCTCCTGCGTAAAGGTGGCGTACACGGCGTCTATCGCCTTGAACACCTTGTCGACGCCGCGTCCCGTGAGCGCCGATATCCTGATCACCGGCGCATAGTCCACGAACCCGAGCTTGCGGGGCAGGTCGACCTCCAGGGCGTCCTTCACGTCGTCGTCAGCAAGCAGGTCCCACTTGTTCATGATGATAACGATCGCGCAGCCGCGCTCCTCCGCGAAGCGGGCGACCCGCTGGTCCCCGTCGGTGATGCCCTCAGAGGCGTCGATCATGAGCAGCGCGACGTCGGCGCGGTCGATCGCGCGCATCGCACGCACGAAGCTGTAGTACTCGACCGACTGGTCGATCTTGGACTGGCGGCGCAGACCCGCCGTGTCGACGAGGCGGTACTTCACGCCGTCACGCTCGACGACGGTGTCGATGGAGTCGCGCGTCGTGCCCGCGACCGGGCTGACGATCGCACGCTCCGCCCCGAGCAACCGGTTGTACAGCGACGACTTGCCCGCGTTCGGCCGGCCGATGATCGCTATGCCGCGCTCCCCCTCGCCGTCATCGGCCTCGCTTGCCGGCAGCGCCTTCACGAGTTCGTCGAGAAGGTCCCCGGTCCCGTGCCCGTGCAGCGCGGAGATGACCCGCGGCTCCCCGAGTCCGAGGTTCCAGAACTCGTAGGTGGGAGAAGCATCGTTCGGCGTGTCGCACTTGTTCACCAGCAGGAACACCGCGCGCGACGACTTGTGCAGGATGCGCGCGACGTCCTCGTCACCGGCGGAGACACCCGCGGTGCCGTCGACGACGAACAGGATCGCGTCGGCTTCCTCGGCGGCGACGATGGCCTGGTTCCGGATCGATTCGCCGAAGGCGTCGTCGGTCCCGAGCTCGATGCCGCCGGTGTCGACGAGCATGAACTCGACCCCATTCCAGTCGGTCCGGTGGTAGCTGCGGTCGCGCGTCACCCCGCGCATGGCATGGACGATGGCGTCCGAGCCCTGCACAAGACGGTTGACGAGGGTGGACTTGCCGACGTTGGGACGGCCTACCACGGCAACGATGGGGAGAGACATCTAGGGGATCACCCGCTACTAGGGGTGGACAGTTCCTTCAGCGCGGTGACCAGACCCGCGGCGTCGCATGATACCAGACGCACGTCCTGACCGGACGCCTCCTGGATGCGCAGCAGGTCGTGATCGTCGAGGGTCAGCCCGTCGTCGTTGAAGACCACGTCCGGCAAGAGGTAGGTATCGTGGCCCCCAGCCCGCGCTCGCGACCTCGCGTCAGCGTGGATCGCGGCCTCGAGGTCCGAGCCCCCCAGCAGTCCCGCCACGGTCACGCTGTCGCCGAGAAGCTCGTTGCGGACGGGCAGCACCCTGACCGCGCAGCCTCCCTCTGAGAATCCGCGCGCGAGCGCTTCGAGCACGGGAGCGAAGAGCTCGCCGGTCACGAGCACGACGCCGCAGGAGTGCTCGGTCCTTCCTCCGAACCCAGCAAGCAGTGCCGCCATCTCGTCCAAGAACGAACGGGTCATCCCGATGCCGTTCTCGAACTGTGGGAAACCGTCGTACTCATCCCACACTGGAAGCGGTGCGCGAGCCGTGAGGAAGAACTCGTCCGCCGCCTGCACCCAGGTCTCCCCGCGCTCGGCGCGCATGCGTGCCTGCCACGGACCGATCTGAGCGAGCACGGCCGCCGCCTGCGCCGCGGTCCGATAGCCGGGCAGCGCAGCGCGCGCGTACCGCGTCAGCCCCACCGGCACGACCCCGACCGAGGCGACGGCGGGCCGCGCCGCGAGCCACTCGAGGGTGCGCTCGAGTACCTCGCCGTCGTTGACGCCGGGGACCAGCACGATCTGCGTGTGCATCTCGATGCGAGCGTTGCCGAGGGTGTCGATGTGCTCGAGCGCCCGGTCGTCGACCGTGGGACACACGAGCCGCCGCCGGACCTCCGGGTCCACCGCGTGAACCGATACGTGGAGCGGCGATAGCCGTTGTTCGACTATGCGGTCCACGTCGGCGTCGTCGAGGTTCGTCAGCGTGACGAAGTTGCCGGCAAGGAACGACAGCCGGTAGTCGTCGTCCCGGATGTAGAGCGAAGGGCGCAGCGTGGGCGGCAACTGCGCGACGAAGCAGAACGAGCACGCGTTGTCGCACTCGCGGATGCCGTCGAACACGACCCCGTCGAAGTCGAACCCCCAGCCTTCGTCGAGGTCGCGGGTCAGTCGCATCGCGCGCTGCGAGCCGTCGAGTGAGGTGACGACGATGTCCACCGAGCCGCCGTCCGTAGCCCACATCCAGTCGATGACGTCGCGCATCGGCTGCCCGTGCGGGAACGTGATCACGTCACCGGAGACGATCCCCGCCCTGTCGGCTGCCCCGCCGGGCCCTACGACGCCGACACGCCCACCAGACCCCGCTGGCGGGGCCTCAGTCGGATACGTCATCCGTCATCGCCTCTATCGCGGCGACCACGCCCGCCATCTGCTCGTCCGGCGTCGAAGCGCCGGCAGTGACCCCGACGCTCAAGGCACCGTCGAACCACGCCGGGTCCAGCTCGTCCGCTGTCTCTACATGATGTACACGCGGGTTCACGCCGCGGCAGATCTCGGCCAGGCGTGTCGTATTCCCCGAGTTGTGCCCGCCCACCACGACCATGACGTCCACACCGCGCGCCAGCTCCTCGGCGGCGCTCTGGCGCTTCCCTGTGGCCGAGCAGATCGTGTTGTGCACCTTCAACTCGCTCACGCGCGGGAGCAGACCGGCCACCACCTGGTTCAGGCGCTCGAGCGACTGCGTCGTCTGGACGACTATCCCGACCTTGCGTGACGGCAGGAGTGCCGGTATGTCGCCGACCTCCTCGACCACGATCGCGTCGCCGCCGGCGTACGCGACGATGCCTTCCACCTCCGGGTGGTCGGCCTCGCCCACGATCACCACGGTGTAGCCATCGGCCTTCAGCTGCTGTGCCGCCTCCTGCGCGCTCGAGACGAACGGGCATGTCGCGTCGACGACCTCGAGCCCGCTCAGTCGCGCGGCCTCGATGATCGCCGGATCGACGCCGTGGGTCCGGATGACCAGGATCCCGGCCCCAGCCTCGTCGAACGTCCGGGCGACCTTCACTCCGCGAGCGCGCAGCGCTTCGACCGCCTGCGGGTTATGGATCAGCGGCCCCAGAGTGTGCACCGGGCGGCCGGTCGCGGCGGCCTCGTCGGCGAGTTTGAGCGCCCTCTCGACGCCGTAGCAGACACCGGCGTGGCGTGCGAGCTGCACCTTCATCGTCCCGCCACCTCCCGCGCCTGCTCCACCTGCTCGGCGATGCGGCGCATCACCTCGTCGGTCATCGCTTCGACGCGCTCCTTGCGCCCGCCCTCCGCGAACGACGCCGGGTCGATCGGGTCCCCGACAGCCATCACGACCTTCGGGAAGCGGAACATCCTGGCCCCGGGGGGCTTGATCAGGTCGGTCCCCGAGAAGCCGATCGGGAAGACGAGGACCTCGTTGCGGATCGCCAGGAACGCCGCGCCGCCGTGGGCCTCGTTGTTGCCCTTGAACTTGCGCGTGCCCTCGGGGAAGATGCCCACCGGCTCGCCGGCCTTCAGATACGCGCTCGCACGCTGCAGCGCCTCACGATCCGCCGCGCTGCGCTTGACCGGGAACGCCCAGAACTGGTCAAGCGCCCAGCCCAGAAAGTCCGTGTCCCACAGGTTCGCCCGCGCCATGAAGTGCACCGGACGCGGGCTGCGGCACCAGAGCAGCACCGGGTCCGCGTAACTGACGTGGTTGCCGGCAAGCACGAAGCCCCCGCTCGCGGGGAGCTTCTCGCGTCCGACCATCTTCACGCGGAAGAGCGCGATCGCGATGTTGCCGACCGTAGCGCGCACCACGTGTGCGAACCAGAAGCTGCGCGGCGGTTTCGGAGTCCTCATCGGCGCTCCGCCACAAGCCGCTCGATCTCGGCGACGACCTCGAGGACGGTCATGCCGGTGGTGTCGAGTTCGATCGCGTCGTCCGCCTTGATGAGCGGTGACGCGGAGCGAGAGGAGTCGTAGGTGTCGCGCCGGTGGATGTCCGCCAGGACCTCGTCGTAGGTCATGTTCGCGCCGCGACGCTCCATGTCGATCGTCCGGCGGCGGGCCCGCTCGGCGGCGCTCGCCGTGAGGAAGATCTTCAGCTCGGCGTGCGGGAACACCACGCTGCCGATGTCGCGGCCTTCGAGCACGATGTCGAGTCCGCGTGCGGCGATGCGGCGCTGCTGCTCGACCATCGCGGCGCGCACCCCCGGGATCGCCGAGACCGGGCTGACAGCCTTGTCCGCCTCCGGCGTGCGGATCTCCATGGTCACGTCGCGGCCGTCCACCTCCACGTGCGTCGCGAGCCCGGTCCCGCGCTCGTGACCGAAGTGGATGTGCGCGTCGAGCGCGAGGCGCGTGAGTGCCTCCGCGTCATTGAGCGGGATCCCCTGACGGACCGCCTCTACGGCGATCGCGCGATACATCGCGCCCGTGTCGAGGTACGCCATGCCCAGTTCCGTCGCGATGGCGCGAGCGACGGTCGACTTGCCGGAGGCCGCGGGGCCGTCGATGGCGACGATCATGGTTGCGTGACGGTCCTCTCGCGACGTGTGGTCCTGCGCCCGTTCCGGTACGCGGGAAGCGTAGCAGACGAGCGGCGCGGCGGCAGTCAGCGACGCCGGGTCGTCACCGGTCCGTGACACCCGCGAGCGAGGCGAAGTCCTCCGCGAAGCGCGGATAGCTGACGTCAACGGCCTCCCACCTGTCGACCGTCACCGGACCCGCCGCGATCAGCGAGGCCACCGCCCACGCCATGGCCAGTCGATGGTCGCCGTCGCTGTCGAGCGTCGCTCCGTGCAGGCGCGTCGGACCGTCGACCTCCAGCCAGTCCTCGCCGGTCCGCACCACGCCGCCGAGCCCCGTCAGACCGTCCGCGATCGCCGCGAGGCGGTCTGACTCCTTCACGCGGAGCTCCCCCACCCCGTCGAACCGTGTGGTGCCGTGCGCCGCGCACGCCACGACGGCAAGCACGGGGATCTCGTCTATGAGTGACGGGACCTCCGGAGCGGACACCGTCGTCGCGGAAAGCCCCAGGCGGAACAGAGCGGTGATCTCGCCGACCGGCTCGGCCCCTATAGAGCGCTCGCGCTCGACGTCCACGTCCGCGCCCATGCGCCGCAGCACGCGCACGAAGCCGAGCCGCGTCGGGTTCAGCGCCACCTCAGGGAGGACGATCTCGCTGCCAGGCACCAGCGCGGCGGCGGCCACGAGGAACGCCGCAGACGACGGGTCACCCGGCACGACGATATCGGTCGCGGTCATCGGAGCGGGCCCCGAGAGCTCACACGCGATCTCGCTGTATTCGCACGTGACCGGCACCCCGAACGCCGGCAGGAGCAGTTCGGAGTGGTCGCGACTGAGCGCCGGCTCTGTCACGACCGTCTCGCCCGTGGCACGGGTCCCCGCGAGCAGTACGGCGGTCTTGACCTGGGCGCTCGCGACCGGCGATTCGAACCTCACAGCGTGCAGGGACCCGCCGGTGATGGTGACCGGAAGGTGGCCGTCCACGGTGGTCACGCGCGCGCCCATCGACTCGAGTGGTTCCGTTACCCGCCTCATCGGCCGACGCCGCAGAGATGCGTCGCCGTCGAGCGTCGCCGAGACCGGCCATCCCGCCAGCACACCGAGCAGCAGCCTGCACGTGGTGCCACTGTTACCGCAGTCGATCAGTGCGGTGCCCGGAACTGGACCCCGTGCGCCCCATCCGGTCACGACCAGCTCGAGGCCGGTCGGCACCTTCCCTACGATCTCCACGTCGGCTCCCAGACAGGAGACCGCGGCGATCGTGGAGCGGACGTCCGCGGAATCGAGAACCCCTGTCAGGTGGCTTCGCCCCTCGGACATCGCTGCGAAGAGCACCGCCCGGTGGGAGATCGACTTGTCGCCGGGCACGCGGACCGTGCCCGTCAGCGGACGCTCGGCCGGCAGGAATCGGCGGCTCACGCTCCGCCCCCTTCTGGGGCCAGGGGTTCGAGAACAGGCTCGAACCCGTTCGCGGCCAAGTCCGCGACGAGGGCGTGCGCGTCGCCTTCGTCGGTCAGCAGCAGGTGGAGCACCGCGGTGTCCTCCGTCACGTGGTCGATGCCGATGTCCTCGATGTTGCATCCGGCACGCGCCGCCGCCTGAGTGATAGCGCTCACGGCGCCCGGACGGTCGGTCATCGCCACGGTAAGCTCGCGGAGCCGCTCAGACGCGGGCACCCAGCGAGCCGGGAGCGAGCGCCGCACGTCGGCCGCGCGCGCCAGCCAGGCGCGCACACCTTCGCGGTCGTGCGCGCGCACCAGCCCCGCGAACTCCGAGAGCTGTGCGCCGAGCTCGTCCAGTCCGCGGACGACCGCTTCACGATTGTCCAGACAGATGCCGGTCCACAGGTCCGGCGATCCGGCCGCTATCCGGGTCATGTCCTTGAACCCGCCGGCAGCGAGGCGCAACACGTCCGAACCGCCCTGCGCGCGCTGCGCGGCGAGGTTCGTGAGCGCGGACGCGGCGACGTGGGGGACGTGACTGATCGCGGCCACCGCCTCGTCGTGCGCGACCGCATCCAGTGAGATCACCCGCGCGCCGATCGACATCACAAGCCGGTGCAGACGCTGATACGCGTCGGCATCGGTGTCGTCCGCCGGGGTCAGCACGTAATAGGCGCCCCTGAACAGGTCGGCATCGGCCGCTGACACGCCGCTGCGCTCGCTGCCCGCCATCGGGTGACCCCCGATGAACGTGGATCCCGGAGCCAGCAGACGGGCCGCCTCGTCCATCACGGCTGCCTTCGTCGAAGCGACATCGGTGACCACTCCTCGGTACCCGATCTCTCCGAGCCGGGCCAGCCACTCGGATGCCGCCCCCATGGGGGTCGCGAGCACCACGAGATCGGAAGCCTCCAGGGCGACGGCACAGAGATCCACCGGGACGACGTCGTCCACGACGCCGCGCTCCAGTGCGACGGCCAGCGCCGCCTCGTCCGGGTCGACGCCGGTCACGTGCGGCGCGTCCGGGAGCGCCCGCAGCGCGGCCGCCAGCGAGCCCCCCATCAGCCCGACCCCGACGATGGTGACGCGGGCGAACGGTGCGGTCACAGGTGCTTCCCCTCGAGGGCCACGCGGGCGCCCAGCGTCGAGGTCAGCTCGGCGAACGCGTCGAGATCGAGCGATTGCGGTCCGTCGCACTTCGCATGCTCGGGATCCGGGTGCACCTCGATGATCAATCCGTCGGCACCGGCCGGGATCGCGGCGCGGCACATCGGCGCGATGAGCTCGCGACGGCCGGTCGCGTGCGACGGGTCGACGATCACCGGCAGGTGGGTCAGCACCTTGAACGCGGCCACGGCGGCGAGGTCGAGCGTGTTGCGCGTGTAGGTCTCGAAGGTCCGGATGCCGCGCTCGCAGATGATGACGTCGCGGTTGCCGCCCTTGAGCACGTACTCCGCGCTCGACAGCACCTCTTCGATCGTCGCCGACAGGCCGCGCTTGAGCAGCACCGGCTTCCGCATCTTGCCGAGCTCCTCGAGCATCATGAAGTTCTGCATGTTGCGCGCGCCCACCTGCAGCACGTCCGCCCACTCGGCGACGGTCTCGGCGTCGCGGACGTCCACCACCTCGGTCACCACCGGCAGGCCCGCGGAATCTCCGGCCTCGCGGAGCAGCTTGAGTCCGTCGAGCCCCATGCCCTGGAACGCGTACGGGCTCGTCCTCGGCTTGTATGCGCCGCCGCGCAGCATCGTGGCCCCGGAGGCCTTCACAGACTTCGCAACGGTCATCATCTGCTCCCGGGACTCCACCGAGCAGGGACCGGCGATCACCCCGAAGGTCCCGCCGCCGATCTGCGCGTCTCCCACGCGCACGACCGTGTCCTCCGCCTGGAAGTCGCGGCCCACGAGCTTGTACGGCTTCAGGACCCGGATGACCTCGGAGACCCCCGAGAAGCCCTCCATCTCCAGCGAGTAGACGAGCTCGCGCTCGCCCACCACCCCGATGACGGTCTTGACCTCGCCCTGCGAGAGATGGGTCTCGGCACCAGCCGAGTGCAGGTGGTCGACGATGTGCTGGATCTGCTCGGGGGACGCATGGTCCCGCATCACGATGAGCATGGTGACGCCTCACATTCCCTGACTAGAGGGACCCGCGGCGCCCGACGATCGATTCGAGCGCAGCTATGGTCCTGCGCGTATCTGCCTCAGTACCTACCCCGAGCCGCAGAGCCGGCGTGTCCCCGAAGGAGCGGGCGATCACGCCTTCCCGCAGCAGGTCCTCGAACGCTTCGGCCGGCTTCTTCGTCTGGATCCAGACGAAGTTGGTGTGGGACGGCACATGTCCGATACCCAGCCGGTCGAAGCACGAATACAGGTAGGTCTTCTGCTCGCGGTTCACGTGCTTGCGGGCCACGACCTCGGGCTGGTCCTCGAGCGAGTAGTACGCGCCCACCTGGGCGACGGTGTTCACGTTGAACGGCTCGCGGATGGCGTCGACAGCCACGAGCAGCGGTTCTGGCAGGAAGCCGTAGCCGATCCGCGCGCCGGCCAGGGAGTAGATCTTCGAGAAGGTGCGAGCCACCACGAGCGGCCGCTGGCCGTCGAAGTAGGCCAGCCCGTCCGGGTACGAGTCGTCGTCGACGAACTCGAAGTACGCCTCGTCGAGCACGATCAGGACGTGCTCGGGAACGGCCGCCAGGAACGACTCCCACTCCGTGCGCGTGAAGATCGTGCCGGTCGGGTTGTTCGGGTTGCACAGGAACAGAAGACGCGTCCGCGCCGTGCACGCGGCGAGCATCGCAGGCAGGTCGTGCCGCGCGTCGCTCGTGAGCGCGACCGGGACAGCGGTCGCGCCGAACGTCCGCGTCACGAGCGGGTACACGACGAAGGACGGCCACGCGTACACGACCTCGTCGCCAGGACGCAGCACAGCCTGCGCGATGAGGCGCAGCAGCTCGTTGCTGCCGTTCGTGATGGTGAGGAAGCGCTCGTCGACGCCCCAGTGAGCGGACAAGCGGCCCTTGAGCGCGTGCACCGACCCGTCGGGGTAGCGGTTGAGGTGCGGAAGCACCGCCGCCATCGCCTCCACAGCGCGAGGCGTGGGGCCGAAGGGGTACTCGTTGCTGGAGAGCTTGCTCACGTCGTCGCGGCCCGTGCGCTCGCGAACCTCGCTCGCGCGCAGCCCCGGCGCGTACGGCTTCATGCCGTCGAGCTCAGGTCGTATGAGTGCGCTCCAGTCCACGATCGCTCCTCCCAGGGGTCGGTCGTAGCGTAGAGCGATTGTCGCGGGTGCGGAGTGTCGTGGCAAGCGCCGGGCAAATGCTAGGGCCGCGGCAGCCGCATCGGCTCGACCACGACACGAGCCGCTTCGCCCACCGCACGTCCGCGCCGGGTCAGCAGCCAGCGGCCCGCGACCAGACCTACCAGGGTCCCCACGAGCGGCCACGCGTCCGGGAAGGCCACCTGCAGCGGCGAGAACGAGTCGATCTGGACGACGCCGAACGTCAACGGCGCCAGCAGCCCTCGTGCGATGAGAACCCCGCTCATCGGCGCCCGCACGAACTGGCCGACGGCGAGAAGGGTGGCTGCGACCAGCTGCAGCACGTAGAGGGTCCAGAGGGTGTCGCCGAACGTGCGCCACGGACGATTCCGGACGAGCACCGCGGTGGTCACGCCGAAGACCAGCGCCGCAAGCCCGCCGGTCACCCCGATGTAGAAGGCGCCGTCGAGCGGCTGGCCGGCGATGGCCAGGCCCACGCTCAGGACCGGGATCGTCGCGAAGGCAGTGACGAGCAGCGCGACGGCGAACCACAGCGCCGCGTCCGCGTCGAAGTGCGGGCCGCGCACGGTCATCGCGGCCCGCCGATCGAATCGGTCGCCGGGCCGTCCCCTGGCAGGACCTCGACACCGAAGGTGCGCAAGGTCCCGGTGCCGTCCCATAGCGTCAGTGTCGCGACCGAGGCGTTCGGGACGGCGAACCTCCAGGCCGCGCTGTCGGGCAACCCGAGCCAGTGCGAGATCAGCGAGCGGACCGTTCCCCCGTGCGCGACGACGGCGATGCGCGTCCCGCGCTGCTCCATCCGATCGGCGGCCGCGTTGATGCGCCTCGCGAACGCGTGCCAGGTCTCCCCATCGCGGAACGGAGCGGACTCCGGAGGGCCCCCGAGCAGATCGATGTCGACTCCGCGTGCCCGGGCCTCATCGAACGTGAGTCCCTCAGCCGCGCCGAAGTCGATCTCGGCAAGATCGTCGTCGATGCGCAGCGGTACCTGTGCGATCCGCGCGGCGGCTTCGGCGACCACGCGCGCACGGGCCCTCGGGCTCGCATGGATCGCCGTCGGCTTCCACGAGGCGATGTAGGCTGCCAGCTCGGCGCACTGCCGCATCCCGAGCGCCGTGTATGGAGACTCCCCCGACCCCACGAACCGGCCCTCCACGTTGGCGACGACCTGCGGGTGCCGGGCGACCAGCACTTCGATCGGCATGCCCTTGGCCGGCGCCGCGTGGACGCCGGTCGAGATCGTGTCGCTCACAGGACCACCGCCGCCATCAGGAGGACGGCCGTCTCCACCAGAAGCACGCTGGCGCCGAAGATGTCCCCGGTCATCCCGCCCACCGGCTTCGAGAGCATGCGCGGCACCGCCAGGCCCGCGATGACCCCTGCTGCGGTCACCAGCACGAACTGGTTCGACGTGGCGCCGAGCGAGATGCACACGATGAGCCCGAGAACCGACGCCCCCGCGACCAGCCGCTCGTAGAGTCCGGCGTGCCCCATGGCCGTCAGGCCGAGCCCCTCGCGCCGGGCTGCCGGAAGCTCCCATGCCGCGAGCGAGGCCGAGAAGCGTGCGACCACCGGCGCGGCGAGGAACGGCCAGAGGTCGCCGTGTGAGACCAGCAGGGTCGCCGAGGCGACCTGCACCAGCGCGACGAGCACGATCGCGGCGATGCCGAACGCGCCGACGTGGCTGTCGCGCATGATCTCGAGCCGGCGCTGGGGGGTGCTCCCACCCCAGATGCCGTCGGCGGAGTCGGCCAGCCCGTCCCAGTGCAGGAACCGTGTGAGCAGCGCCCACACCGTGATGACGAGCACGCCGAAGAGCAGCGAACGCGCGATGTCCGGAGCGCCCAGGTAGTGTTGGGAAAGCGAGAGCGGAAGGAAGGCGAACGCCGCGAGCAGCCAGCCGACCCAGCCGTACCATCCCACGGAGCGCGGCGCACGTCCTTCGGGCCACGTGCGCCCGCACGGGAGCAGGGTCAGGAAGCCGATCGCAGCGGCGAAGTCGGACAGCGGACGCGCGGGGACCGGCGCGAGCATGACCGCGTCTGCGGTCGGCTCGGTCGTGGAGGGCTCGATGTCCTGCGTCTCATGGTCCGTATCCGTCACGCACCGTCCTCCCGGCCGTCGATGCCGGCCTCGCCGAACGTCGCCATGCCCGACATCACCGCGCACGCCGCATCCATGAGCTCCATCGCGAGAGCCGCGCCGGTGCCTTCCCCAAGCCGCATGTCGAGCTGGAGGACGGGACGCATGCCCAGCGCCTCCAGAACGACAGTATGACCGGGTTCGGCGCTGCGATGCGACACGAACAGCCACGGTCGCGCTGCCGGCGCCATGTGGACCGCCACGAGGGCGGCAGCACCGGATATGTAGCCGTCGGACACGACCGGGATCCCGAGCGAGGCGGCTCCCAGGATGACTCCGACGATGCCCGCGATCTCGAGCCCGCCCACCTTCGCAAGAGTGTCGAGAGCATCGAGCGGATCGGGGATGTTGACCTCGATGGCGCGGCGGACGACCTCGGCCTTGTGCCGCACTCCTTCGTCGTCCAGGCCGGTACCGGGACCGACCACGTCCGCGGCATCGACGCAGGTGAGCACACTCGTGATGGCGGCTGAGGCGGTCGTGTTCCCGATGCCCATGTCGCCGGTGCCCAGGAGGTCCATCCCCTCTGCCGCCAGCTCCGCGACCTGCTCGATACCGACGCGGATCGCGTTCAGCGTCTGGTCCCGGGTCATCGCCGGGCCGATCGTCATGTCGGCGGTCCCGTTCGCGACGCGCGCGTCCACGACGCCGTTCTCGTACGAGACCGGGTGGGCCACGCCCACGTCCACGATCACGACGCGCGCGTCCGCGTGGGTAGCCAGCTGGTTGATCGCCGCGCCGCCTGAGGCGATGTTCGCGACCATCTGAGCGGTCACCTCGCTGGGATACGGCGAGATCCCCTGTGCGGTGACGCCGTGGTCGCCCGCCATGAGCACGATCGCCTTGCGCGGAACCGACGGCTTCTCCGAGCGCTGCAGCACCGCGAGCCGCTGGGCCACCTCCTCCAACAGCCCCAGGGACCTGGGCGGCTTGGTGAGAGAGTCCAGCCGCGCCCACGCGCGCGCGTCCCATGAGGCGTCGGGCGTGGGGATGGTGGCGATCACCGTCTCGAGCAGGGTGTCCGGCTTCATCTGTCTCCTTTGTACGTTCATCGCGGCCACACCGGCTGCGTCGGCAGGGCACGCAGGTCGAGGAACCTGCCGTCTATCACAAGGTATGCGGCGTCTGCGCCGTCGATGAGGCGCCGGTTGGCGCGACCCAGCTCGTCGCGGAACAAGCGCGATCCCGGCCAGACTGGAACGATCCCCCAGCCCGTCTCGTTGGACACGATAACCGAATCGCCCTCCCGGGCCAGCAACTTCGTGACGAGCGCGTCCACGCCGGCCGAGACGGCGGCCTCCGACCCCTCGCTGGCCACCTCCGCGTCACCGACCTCGGCATGACAGATGTTGGCCACGAGCGTTCCCAGGCAGTCCAGCAGGAGCACCGCGTCGTCAGGCACCGCGGCGAGCCACCCGACGCCGGGGCCGGCGTGGATCGTTGTCCAGTCGGCGGGCCGACCTGCTCTGTGCGCCTCGATCCGACGCTCCATCTCCCCGTCGCCGGCCCAGCCGGCCACGGCGACCACGACGGGCCCACCAGGCCTCGCGGCCAGCGTCTCCGCGGCGGCTGACTTGCCGCTCCGGACAGGACCGGTCAACAGGACAAGGCTCATGCGCCGACCACCTCCTGTATCGCGCGCAACGCATCTCGCGGCGCATCGCACGCGCGCGCGCCCAAGCGCGCAAGCTCGTTCCAGACTCCAGCGGCATCGCCGCGGGAGAAGTCCAGGTCGGCTGTCAGCGCCCCGACGAGCACGGTCTTGCTCGAGGCCCCGGCGTCGAGCACCGCCCGCAGGTTGTCGAGGTTGTGCGCCCCGAACGGGCTGGCGACGACGACCACGGCGTCCGCGTGCCGCGCCGAACCCTCGACCGCCAAGCGATCGGCCGACGTCAGCTCGCCGAACGGGCGCATCTCCGGGAACGAGGCCCCGAGCGTACGCGCCACGGCGCCATCCGTGTCCTCCACCGACAGCGCTCCCGCCGAGAGGCGGTATCCGTCCAGAGCCAGCAGCCTCATCAACGCGGCGCCCGTTCCCGATCCCGAGATCACCAGCACGCGCGGGCCTGTCGCCTCCAGCGAGCCCTCGCCGGCCCGGACCACCGGCAGCACCTGCACCGATCCAGTCACCGGGTCGGTGCCGATCACCGCGGCCACGCCGAACACCCGGCGCAGCGTCTCCTGCGTCAGCACATCGCGAGGCGCACCCGATTCCTGCAGCCCGCCGTCAGCGACCACCGCCAATCGATCCGAGTACCGCGCGGCGATGTCCAGGTCGTGGAAGACGCCCAGCACCGCCAGGCCCTGGTCGGCCAGCGACCTGACGACGTCGAGCACCTGGAGCCTGTGGTTGAGGTCGAGGTGGCTCGTCGGTTCGTCCAACAGCAGCACGCTCGGCTCCTGCGCCAGGGCCTGCGCGAGGGTGAGGCGCTGCAGGTCGCCGCCGGACAGCTCGTCGACGCGCTGCGCCGCCAGCGACCCGGTGTCGGTGAGCGCCATCGCACGCTGCACCGCCGCACGGTCGGCAGCGGTCAGGTCCCCGAAGCGCGAGACGTGGGCGTGGCGGCCCATCTCCACGAACTGAAGGGCAGAGAAGGCGAACGTGGAAGGGGTCGCCTGCGGAAGAACGGCGACCAGGCGCGCCAGGTCGCGGCGCGAGTACGAGCCGACCGGCCGCCCGGCGACGGTCACGGCGCCGGACAGCAGCTTCGCTCCCCCGCCGACCGCCCGCAGCATCGTCGTCTTGCCGGCACCGTTGGGACCGATCAGCCCGACGATCTCGCCGGGCTCGATCGTCAGCGTAGCGTTCGAGACGACCGGCGCGTCGTAGCCGACGGTCGCGTCGTCGTATCGCAGGGTGGCGCTCACAGGGCCGCCCCCCGCCGCGACCGGACCAGCAGCCACACGAAGACCGGGCCGCCCGCGAGCGCGGTCACGATGCCGACCGGCAACTCCACCGGGGCCAGCACGACGCGGGCGATGAGGTCGGCGAGCACCATCACTATCGCGCCGGACAGAACCGAGGCCGGCAGCAACAGCCGATGGTCGGGACCGAGGACGAGCCGCGCCGCGTGCGGGGTCATGAGCCCGACGAAGCCGATGAGCCCGCTCACGGAAACGGCAGCACTGACCACCAGCGATGCCGCCGCCAGGATGATCCGCTTCACACGCTCCACGTTCACTCCCAGCTCCCCGGCGCGCTCGTCGCCGAGAAGCATGATGTTCAGCTCCCGGGCGAAGAACAGCGGCACCGCGAGGCCTGCGACGAGCATCGCCCCGACGACGCCGACCTGGGCCCACGTCGCCCCCTGCAGCCCGCCCATCATCCAGAAGACGATGCGTGACATCTGCTCGCGGCGCACGACGAGCACGAACGACGTGAGCGCCGCCAGGGTGTACGAGACGGCGACGCCCGCGAGCAGCAGCGACAGCGTGTCCATCACGCCCCGCCGGGTCGCGAGCGCGGCCACAAGCAGGATCGTCAGCAGCGCCCCGACGAACGCGGCCAGGGGCGGCGCGACCAGCGCGAGCGTGCCGGTACCGGTGATCGCGAAGGCCAGCGCAGCGCCGAGGCCGGCGCCCGACGACACCCCGAGGATGTACGGGTCCGCCAGAGCGTTGCGGAACAGCGCCTGGTAGAGGGTCCCGGCCGCGGCGAGGCACGCGCCCACCAGAGCGGCCAGGACCACTCGCGGCAGCCGAAGGTCGACGATCAGTGACTGCATCGGCGTCAGCGGCGCTCCGCGCAGCACCGCTGCAACTGCGTCCACGATGTCGCGGGCCGCCACCGGGACGGCGCCGAACGCCGCGCCCGCGACGCACACGAGCACGAGCACGCCCGCGAGCGCGAGCAGTACGACGACCGCGCGCCTGATGCCTGTACGGCCCACGTCGAGTCCTGCCCTAGGGGAAGACGTCGGGATGCAGGATCTTCGCCATCTCGCGCACGCCTTCGACGATGCGCGGTCCCGGCCTCGAGACGAGGTTGTCGTCGAGCGAGAAGACGTCCCCGTTCGCGATCGCAGACAACGCCGAGTACCCGGGACGGGTCCCGACGGTCGCGGTGTCCCCTATCGAGCTGAGCGTGCCGAGGTAGAAGGACGGCTGGTCCTTCACCAGCTGCTCCACCGAGTAGCCGACGTAGCCCTTCTGCGTGACGACGTTGGCGCCGCCGGCCTGGCGCAGCACGTCGTCGAGCAACGTTCCCGGACCGGCGGTGTACAGCGGGTTCCATCCGATCTCGATGAACGCGCTCACGGTCGGCTCCGCGGACACGGCCGCGCGGATGTAGGTCAGGTCGGAACGCATCTTGGCGACCACCTGAGCCCCTCTGGCCGGGACGCCGAGCGCCCTGGAGACGATGTCGATGCCGTTGTAGACCCCGTCCAGGTCCTTCGGGTCGATCACCAGCACCTTCGCCCCGAGTCCCTGCAGCTTGCCGAGCACGTCGGCCTGCACTCCGCCTGTCACGAGGATCAGGTCGGGCCGGGCCGCAGCGATCGCCTCCAGGTTCGGCGTGGTGAAGTCGCCTACCTTGGCGACGTTGGCGACCTCGGCGGGATAGTCGTCGAACGTGGTGACTCCCACCATCCTGTCGAACAGCCCGAGGGAGTAGACGATCTCGGTGTTCGCCGGGGCCAGCGACACGACGCGCGTGGCCGGCACCGTGAATGTGACCTCACGATACGAGTCATCCGTGACGGTCAGCGGGAAGATGCTGAGGTCGGTCACCGGCGGGGTCATCGTGGACTCCGTGGACGGCGCCGGAGCGCTCGTCGTTGCTGTCGTGCACCCTGAGAACATCGCCAGCGACAGCGCAAGCGCCGTCAGCGCCACTCCTACCCAAGCGAACCGTCTCGTTCGTGCGTTCCGTACCTGATGCATGTTGCCGTCCCTTCCGTCGTCCGGGCTGTCCTCGGCCCACTGGCCCGCTCCGCTCGCTACTGCGAGGCGGTCTCTCCCGGAAACGGAGACGGCCCCCGCGTCTGCGGGGGCCGTCTCGGAGAAGGATTCCATGTTGTCCGGCTGGCGAGGCGTCCCGACCTGCGCGGGAGACCTGCCGGGCGACGCGGGCCCCTTTCCTCGAAGGCCTCATCGTGCGGTCGCTCCCGGCGGGCAGGTCTCCTGGCTTATGGCCTCGTGAAGCGGCCCATCACAGTTGCGGGACAGCGCCGGACTCTCACCGGCTTCCCTATTCTCCCGCGCGACCACAGCGCGTGTGCGCGGCGGCGTTGCGGGCACCCGTCGGGGGTGCGTTGTGCGGTTGTGAACGTGTGGAAGTGTAGCAGAGCATCCGCGGGCAGATATGCGAGCGTCCGTGGGGGCGGCCATGGAATATATGCCGGTCGGTTGTCCCTGCGCGCCCCTAGGGCGTCTGCCGCACTTCGACGCCCTTCGGGCCGACGGTGACCGTGTAGACCTTCGCTTTGGCGGACTTGCTGCCGCTCTTGCCCGGGACGCGGAACGTGAACGTGGTCGAGCCGTCCTTCGTGGTGACCTCCGGCGGCCGTCGCGGCACGCGTGCTCTTCACCAGGCGAAAGCCGGGACCGCACGCCCAGCGGCGCAGCAGCAGGAACAGCGGGAACGACACCGCCGCCACGACCGCAGCGGGCCAGACCCAGGGCTGCAACGTGGACGCCGCGAACGAGATGTAACTCTGGAGCACGGTCCCTCCCTCTGATTCGATATCGGAATCATGGGCAGGTGGGGACCGCTGTGTGATCGGGAATCGGCGAATGCCGCCGTCTATCTGCGCGAACGGCCCGACCGGCGGCGGCCCAGCGTCACGCTCACGCGCTCGCGGGACCTTCGAGGGCCTCGACGTCGGTGGCGATGCGCTTCGGCTGACCGCCACGCGCCGCACGCTTGACCTTCACCTTCAGCTTCACGACGTCACCGGGAGCGCTCTCGAGCGTCACGCGTGGCAGGGCGATGACCGTCTGGCCCTGCAGCGGGCCGTCGACGACCTCGAACCGGCCCTTATCCCAACACACGCCGATCGACCAGCCGTTCTCGATGGCGCGCAGCTGAGCCGGGGTGCGGCGGCCGGCGATGCGCCACGGGTCAGAACTATCGGTCGCCGTCTTGGCGCGGCGCTCCCGGAACGACTTCCACGCGTCGAGCTGTGCCGGAGTGACTTCCATTGAGGTCGCTGCTTCCATCGGATGTGTGTCGAGGTGTGGAAAGAGTGTGCCACGGCGCGGCTCGTGACGGCCGGACATCGGCGTCTTGGCCAGCGGAAGCCAGCAACGCCGTGTGTCTCCCGGCTAGGTCAGACGCAAAGTCTGAGCATAGGAGAGGGAGATCGTCTCCGCGACTCTGCCGAACAGGGCGCAGAGCTTGCGAGCCACGAGCTCCGAGGGCGTCAGACACGGGAACGCGACCTCAGACGTGAGGAGTCCCGCCCACGCGCTCGCCCACCCGCGCACCGGGACACGATCGAGGAAGTTGAGGTCGACCTTGATCTGATCTCGGCCGTCTCCGTAGTCCATGCGAGACGTGAGGCCTGCGTGGTCGGATTTCGGGGTGCCCACGAGGTAGCCGAGAAGCCGTGCTTCCGCAAAGAGCTGCCCCACCACTTCGTCGCGCTCCTGCAGCATGACCTCACGCGAAACGGTCCCTACATACAGCAGATCGATGTCGACCGACAGACGCATGACCCGCGGCAAGTGGAACAGGTTGAGCGCGGTCCCTCCGTGCAGTACGAGTCGCTTCTCCAGAAACGCGTTGCGCGCCAGCGCCTCCAGCAGCTCCAGCAGGCGCTCCACCTTCTCCACTGAGCGCGGATCGAACTCCTGCTCCAGCTGCAGTCGGGGTCGCGTCATCCGTTCAGCCACTCCGCGGGTTCGGCATCGGCTGGCACGTACAGGCGCCATCGAGACACGAACCGCATGGCCCGACCTCGATCACCGAGATAGTACGGCCCGAGCCCCATCCGTTCTCTGAACGAATCCTGAACGCCGCCTTCCAGATGCCACCGATCCGGATCCGCCGTTAGGACCCATGCAGTCCTTGCGACGACCGACGGCGAGCCCACGAGGTCGAGATAGTCGAGCAAGTCATCAACGCGCCATGACGGGACACCACCCACGCTCCTCAAGAGTGACTCCAAACCCCCGCTCCACGCGGGCTGCGCCAGGCAGTCGACCAGAGTACGCTCGCGCGCGGTGACACGGACCGCGCCGTCGTCGGTGCGCTGCGTCACGGTATGGCGGTCGAGCGCCGGCTGCTCTGCCAACGCCCGCGGCATCTGCAGCCTGACAAACTCGTAGTCTCCGAACGTACGCCGGGTCGGATTCGACGTCGACGAGAAGGTCACGCGTCTGAGCACGTTGTGGGACAGACCGAGCGCCACGAGTGCCGAGGCGTGGGAGATCACGGCATCGCGCCCCAGTTTCGACGCCAGCACGAACCCGTCCGGTTGTCTCTTGGCGAACACGCCCACACGGGATACGTAGACGCCCCGCGTCACGCGCTCGATCCAACCCCGCCCCTCTGCGTAGTCGAGACGATGCTTTGCCGCAGCCGACGAAGATCCTGCAGCAAGCGTGCTCTCGAACTCGCCGATGGTGAAGACGTGGTGGGCGGCGAGGTAGTCGTGAGTTGAGGTCGTCTCGTTCGGCATTGCCATAGCGGCCTCCGAAGTCGCACGGACAGCGACTTGAGTATACCCCTGCGCAACAGCAGTTGTCGACCGGCTACCGCTAGTCGCCCCACGAACGACTTATTGTGCCGTAATAGCAACCCCTTGCTCGACCGGGAGACCGTCGGGGTGGGACACCGACGAGGTGGCCTTGTCGACCCGGTCTCGGCCAACTCGGCGATGGCTGGCGGTCAGGCCGAGGAATCCTCGGGCGGCACGAAGCCGATCGGGTTGCGCGGACGCCCCGGTGGCGTCATCAACTGACGGATGGCGTCGAAGACCGCGCCGAACTGCGAGTCGTACTTCGCCTCCAGCTCATCGACACGTAGGGCAAGATCCGCATGCGACTGCAGCAACCTTCGCAGCCGGACGAACGCTCGCATGATCTCGATGTTCACAGTCACTGCGCGATCGCTTCTCAGAACCGAAGAGAGCATCGCGACACCTTGTTCCGTGAATGCATACGGCGGGTTGCGGCGACCGCCCCAGCCTCTCGTCTGACCTAGCGAGTCCCTGATCGCCCGCCACTCTTCATCGGAGAGGGCAAACATGAAGTCGTCGGGGAACCGCTCGATGTTCCTGCGCACGCCCTGATTGAGCGCACGGATCTCGATGGAGTAGAGCTCCGCCAAGTCAGCATCGAGCATCACACGATGGCCCCTCACGGTCAGAATGCGCAGATCCACCGCTTCGGCCGGAACGATATCCGCGCTCACCACGCCGCCCCTCGATCTTGAAGTCACAGATTGTGATTTCAAGACGGTCCTTCTCTTGTCCACGACAGTGTCGCCCACGCACGGACGCCCTGCATTCCGAAGCGATTCTCCAGTGAGCGCATATCCCGAATCTGAACGGATTCAAAATGCGGGCGGCGATGCGAGCTACCTCGCCCAGTCCGTGCCGCGGGTGGATCGAACGCGATAGCCGACGGCGAGGATCGCTTCGAGGCTGTGGTGGTCCACCAAGCGGGCAACCGAGCGAACGCCCTCCATTTGAACTGTCCGGAAGCTCCGGACAATTGCGGTTGGATCGAGTTCCCCATCGGCATAGATGTTGGCCAGGCGCTCGCCGACGGTCTTCACCGAGACGTGCTACAGCACGGGCCGAGTGGCGCCGCCGAGTCCGAAGGTGTCCGACCGTCGGGTGGGACACCCGACGACGTGCGGGACCAAGCCCCTTGAATGCGCTGCGCGTTAGGGCTTGTGGCTTCGGAGCGTCCCGTCCGGGCCGAGAGTGACCGAGTACGTCTGCGCGGTCGCGGACTTCGCGCCCGTCTGCTTCACGACGTGGAAGGTGTACGTCGTCGAGTCGCCTTCTCTCGCGACGTCCGGTGACTGCAGGTCGGCGACTTGGCCGTACACGGCAGGCTGAAGGTCGTGCAACGCCTGCTGAGCCTGCGTCAGCGTGGGTGCGCCCACGCTGGTCTGCGCAGAGGACCGGTACCCTGCAACCTAGAAGCCGAAGATCGCGAGCGTCCCAGAGAGCGCGAAGACGACCGCGAACACCATGGCCACAAGGCCTACAAGGCCCTCGGCGACCCTGTGACCCACGGAACTGCCGAAGCTACTGAACTGTTCGACCCCTGCGAAGTTCCGTCTCCCGAAGCGACGCGAGCCTATCCAGAGTTGCACGGTCTGCCGAAGACCACCTACCGCCCTGCCGCCCTCAGCGCTTCCACTTCATCCTGCGTCAGCGGTCTGACAGCCCCCGCCGCGAGGTCCCCCAGCGCCACAGGGCCGAACGACACGCGTGCGAGTCGCACCACCGGGTGCCCCACGGCGCCCAGCATACGCCGCACCTGGCGCTTGCGCCCCTCGCGGATCCGCAGCTCCACCACGGAGCGTCCGGCATCGCGGCTGGCTTCGCCGGTCTTGGTGAC
>Ga0209638_1000138_pt1 | contig 47487 bp, 49 predicted proteins | sample BarGraNGADG00211_FD_184490 | JGI IMG/M metagenome (GOLD analysis project Ga0209638, IMG submission 184490) | Arctic peat soil microbial communities from Barrow, Alaska - Barrow Graham LP Ref core NGADG0002-211 (SPAdes) (version 2) | ecosystem: Environmental > Terrestrial > Soil > Wetlands > Peat... | reverse complement strand
GCCTGCGCAACGGCTGCTGCGTTGTCTCTGATCGGCGTTACGGCTTTCGGCAACTGATCACGCCCTGGCTCTTGGTGACATGGAACGCCCCATCGTGAGCGATCGCCGCCTCAACGCTCTTCAGCGCGCTCGTGAGGTCATCGCCGCGGTAGCGGGAGGTGGAGCGGACATAGGCAAGCACCGGTTCAGCCTCGATCACGGCCAGGGCATCCGCGAAGCGCTCCACCCGAATGTCGGCAAAGAAGGGCTCAAGCTGTTCGGGCCCGGTCTCGAGTCCGAAGGCCTCTACGTAGCTCCACTCGTTCTGCCCAGGAATGAGAGCAGCAAGCTCGGCGAGGTGTCCCCGTCCGTTCGTAGATGCGTGGAAGGCGCCCCCGGGGACCAGCACGCGCCTGAACTCGGCGAATGCGCGTGGCCGATCTGGAACGTGGTAGAGCATATGGTTGGCGATCACGATGTCGAAGGAGCCAGCTGGAAATGGCAGTTCCTACGCGTCGGTGACGACGTAGGTTGCGCGCTCTCCGAGGCCCTGGCGAGCTGCCTCGATCATCCCCGCTGAGAGGTCAGCGAGGGTGAGCGACCAGCTGGGATCGACGCGCTCGCGATTGACTCGCCACATTGTGGCCGGGCCGCAGCCGAGATCGAGGATGCGGGCACTTGGTCCCGGCGCCTCCCGGTCGAACAGCCACTCGAACCAGTGCCCATTGACCGAGTAGGCCGCGTGGAGCGAGATGCGGGCTCGCAGGTTCTGGTCTGTGGCGTATTGCTCTTGGAGGCGCTCAGTCATTTCCACCCCGATGCGGGTCGGATGTGAGAGCCACTCTAACGAGGCCAGGCAGAGAGCTCGGTGCCTCCTCGGATCGCAGGGTCTGCTTACCCGTCTGCCTCGTCGCCTTTGGCGCCTGCGCGAGGCGGGACGCCAGCCCGGTCATGCCATCGTCAGCGGGTCAGGGCTTGTCCTTGGGCCGTCGGACGGCGTCCTGGATGTCGCCCAGGCCCTGCTGGGCGCCGCCTTGGACCTGCTTCGCCTTGCCCCTGGCTTGCTTTTGCCTGTCGCCGGTCAACTTGCCGACCCCTTCCTCGACCTTGCCCTTGGCCTTGTTGATGGCGCCTTTGGTGTGCTCATCGGCCATGTCGGTAATTCCTCCAGCCGGGCTTGCCCCCCGGCATCATAACCCGAGGACGTCGCCGCGGGGGCGACCGAGCCGCTCGCGAGGAGCCAGCGGTTCCCGAGCCCGCCGCCGAGGCGTCCCGGGCCAAGAGGCGCCCCATCTCCACTTCCGAAGGCTTGTCTATCGCGCGATGTGGCCGGCGAGCGCATCCTCGATCAGGTAGCCGACGTGGACAATCGCCGCGTCGGCTCGATGTGGCTGTGCGTCGGGATCACCGTGGGGATCTCGTCCGGCTGTTCGCCGGCATAATGGTGGGGTTGGACAAGACACCGTGGCCGCTCCTGCTCACGATCCTCAACTTGCCGCACTGGCAGTCGCGCTCGCGCTTCTCGCCAGCGTCGCCCTCGGCTTGACGATCGCGGGACTGGCGTTCATCGTGGCGCATCAGCCTCATCGTCGTCTTCTTCACCACTGATCCGAGAGGACTCGTCGAATGTGGACGCTCGAGACGCCAGCGCTCGAACTCGTGATCCGGGCGGCGCTCATCTACGTGGTCTTCTTCGGCGCCCTCCGCCTCTTCGGCAAACGCGAGATCGGCCAGTTCACACTCTTCGATCTCGCCCTCGTCCTGCTTGCTGCGAACGCGCTGCAGCCGGCGGTCACTGGGCCCGATCAGTCGATCTCCGGCGGGCTCATCGTGATCCTCACGCTCTTCATCGTCAACCGAGGCGTCGCCGCTTTCCGACTGCGCAGTTCGCTCATCCGCCGGCTCCTCGAATCCGGGCCGACAGTCGTTGGGCGCGACGGTGCCTGGCTCCTGCCGGAGCTCGTCCGGCAGGGCCTCGACCTCCTCGACGTGGATGCCGCACTCCGCGAGCATGGGCTCGACGCGGTCAAGCAGATGAAGCTTGCGACCCTCGAAGCCGACGGGTCGATCAGTATCGTTTCGACGGATACCGCTGCACCCGCCGGAGCCCGGCGCCGACGGACCCGTTCCCGTCGGCCGCTCTGACCGAACGCGAGTTCCGGCAGACTGGTACTGACCGGAGGAGACCGCGAGCACAGACGTCGACAGCGCGGGGTCCGCGCCGCACGCGAGGCGCTGCTGTCTGCGTGCGATCCGCACCCGAAACGCTCAGCGTCGACGACGTCGCATCGGTCCGAGGGTCAACCAGTCGCAGGCCGTGGACCGCCGCATGGCAAGACTCGGCGCGGAACCACCACGATGTGGTCATCGTGCGGGCCTGGGCGACGCCTCGAGCCGATTGCTGAGTGACGCATGCGTCAGCGCGCCTGCACCCTAGGGACGAATGGCAACACTCGAATAGGACGGCGGCGCCTGTTGTCCGCGATCTGCCGCGACGGGGAGGGATTATTGAGTGGGGGGCAGCGTCGGCGTCGGGACGGGTGCGGGTTTCTTGTAAGTTACGACGAGGGAGCCCTTCGGCGGGAAGACCCAGTCCACCACGAAGCCGTCCACCAGTATCGTGCGCAAGCAGCCGCCATGACCACGCTCCCATGATTGGCTGACGACCTCCCAGCCGTCGCGGGCCATCGCCTCGGCGTCGCGGCTGAACTCGTGAGTGGCCTTCTGCTGGCGCCTAGCCTTATAGATCTTGACCGTCGTCAGAGCTGCCACTGCCTCACCTCTTGCTGCTTAGCGGACGTTCGCCGACTTTACGCTGTTTCAAGGTACCCGCCCACGCATGCCGCAACCCTGAGCCCTGTGGATGGCTGGTGAAAGTCGTTGACGCAGCCGCTCGACTGGCGGCACCGGAGCCGGGATCGTCGGCGACCGGCGGAGCGCCCAGCACTGTGGGACCGCTAGAGCACGTGAGGGATCAGTATTCGGGACGCCCCACTGGCTCACGATCCCACCACAATCAAGCCATGGTCACGGCGCCAATCCTTCCGCCTCGACCAACCGTACGTCGTAGCATCCGACTCTAGCGCCTCGACCAGGCGTCCCGCTGTCCTGGCGGCCAGGTGTCCCCGTCAGATCGTCGGCTACGGATTGGGGGTAGTAGAGTCGAGCAGTTCGTGCGCCGGCCGCAGCGACCGGAAGCCGCGGTAAAGCAGGACGTCGTAGCCGATCTTGAGCCCGCCAGCCGGCACGAAGGGCAGGGCCGCCAGGCTTGCCACGCCGAACAGCGGGGCCGCGATGAGCGGTGACATCGAGGCGCCGAGGCTGCGAGCGATGCCGGTCACGCCGGCCGCGGCCGAACGCTCGTCCGGGTCGACGACCGCCATCGTGTAGGACTGGCGGGTCGGAACGTCCATCTGGCTGATCGAGAAGCGGGCCAGCAGCACGATGATCGCCAGAGGCAGCGTCGGCATCAGAGGGACGGCCGCAAGCAGCACGTTGGACGGCAAATGCGTGAAGACCATCGTCCGAACCAGGCCGATCCGATCGGCGATCCGGGCGGCTGCGAGTGCCGAGATGCCAGCCAGGATATTCGCGCCGAAGAACACGCCGCCCAGGACGGCCACGTCGGCGCCGAACCGTAGGTGGAACCAATAGGCGACGAGACTCTGCACGACGAGGCCACCGGCGAAGGCGTCGAGCGCGAAGAGGGCCGACAGGCGGGCGACGATGCCACGTGATCGATGCAGTCCGAGCCTGCGAGATACCGACACATCGGGCGCTTGCGCCACTTCCACCCGCGGCGAGACCCGCCAGAACAGGGCCGCGAGCAACAGGCCCAGGCAGGCATAGACAACAATCACCGCCCGGTAGGCATCGATCGGCGTGCGACCGGCGGCGATCAGCGCACCGGCAACGCCGCCACCGACAAGTGCGCCTGTTGCGGTCGCGAAGGAGCCGGTCAGGTTGAACCAGGCGAAGACGCGGGTTCTGGAGCGGTCGGCGATGGTCTGGGAGAGCGAAGCCTGCTCGACGGCTAGGAAGGGGCCGACCTCGTTGCCGCTCGGGCTAATGACGCCGATGGTGGCCGCCAAGACCAGCACGGGCAGGGCGCTCGTAGATGCGAACCCCACGCCCGCCAGGCACATCAGCAGCGCCCCGGCGAATAGCACGCGGCGACGCCCGACTCGATCCGCGTGTGTAGTGAGCCACAGCGAGATCGCCGCATCGCCCAGCAGGGTCAGGGTCAGCAGCAGCCCGATAACTGGATCCGACAGACCCAGCGCAGCCAGGTACAGGACGAGTACCACCGAGGCCAGGCCATATCCGAACATCCGCACGGCCCGGGTGGCGAAAAGCAACCGGCCGTCGCGACCCAGTGTCGTGGGCGTCGTCGCTGTCGGCGTCACTCAGGCCCCAGCGACCTCGTGCCGGCACCACGCATAGAGGGCGTCGTATACGGGGAGTTCCAGGGCGAGCTGTTCATGGTCGGGCAGCCGCAGGAGAGCGAAGCCGTCGGCGACGGCAAGGAGGCCGCGGGATTGAGGCGTCGCGTCCCGATCGTCGGCGACATCGGCGCCGTGGACGAGGCGGGCCATCAGCGCCAGCGCCGGGTCCTTGCCCAGGCCGTATTCCTCGACCAGCACCTCGAAGGAGCACAGTCCGTCGCGGTGGGTGTAGCGGGCGCCCTTCGCGTCGAAGCTGATGGCGCCGGTCCGCTCGGCGTAGGGGAGGACCTCATCCGCGGGGACGTACACGATCTCGGCGTTGGGTTCGATGAACTTGCGGATCAGCCACGGACAGGCGACCCGATCCGTGTGCGGATGCTCACGTGTAACCCACTGCATCTGCCGCCTCCCTGACCTGTATCGAAAAGGCGCGACCCACTGCCCACACGTCTTCTTTGAGGTCGGACGAGCCGCGCGGCGGCCCGGACGCAAGCCTACGCCCCAGCCCTCCGACCTGCTCAGGCTGAGGCCTCCGCCCCCTCTACCGGTCTTCGGCCGCTCCGGACTCTCAACCCGCAGAGTCTCGCCGCCACTAGTCTCGACCCGACCACGATCGGGTGATGGTGCCGAATCAGAGGCCGTCAACCTCGCGGACGCGCTCGCTCTCAAGCGTCCAGCTTGCAAGCTCGGCCATGGACGAGCGGTGGACGCCCTCGGCTAACTCGGACTCGACGAATCCGCGGGCGTCCATGCATGTGCCGCACGCGCCGATCGGGACGGCCTTGGAGGCGAGGCCCTTGAGCATGCGCTCGAGGTTGTGGTAGCCGTCCGGGGTCTTCTGCTCGCGCTTGGCGCAGCCGATGGCGTCGCCCATCAGGAAGACCCCGACCGACGCGCCTCCGCCGACGGCCAGGCGCTGCGAACGGATACCCGCATAGCCTCGGGCTGACTCCCCTCGCGGCATGCGCGTCAGCGGCCGGGGACCGAGGGGCCGCACGAGAGCGTATGGGTGGGCGTTGCGTCCGGTGGCATATATAAGTGGCGGGCTAACTATTCCCGTACTCTCCCACTGATCCTACTGGGGTCCGCCTGGAGCGGCTGATCCATCTGTTTAGGACTGCGTGTTCCAGCGCACTTCGGCGCCGCGCTGACCGCCCACGGCTGGCCGATCTTTCGCACCCGCGGCCACATCTTTGGAGGATTCGATGGACCGTCCATTCCGCTCAGGAGTTCGCCGTCGCCGGTCGATGCGAGCCGCACTCGCGCTGTGCGTCGCGGGCCTCGCAGCGCTAACGCTAGGGCCAGCCACCGCGCTCGCCGCCACGACGACGCTATCGAACCCGACCAGTCTGGCGGGGGGCTCGACCCTGGCGTCAGTCCCCTTTACCGCGTCGGGGGCGGGCGTCAGCGCCACCGGCAGCGCGGACATCAGCGTCCACTGGAGCCAGCCCGCATCGCTGGGCACCACGTTCGATCCCAACCTGGTGCGCCAGGGCCGGGCGCTCAACCCTAGCGACTCCTACACGCGCACACCGACCGGCACCATGACCGTCGACTACACGCTCCAGGGCCTGCAGGTCTCCTGGGGCAGCATCGGCCCACTCAGTCTCGGTTCGCCGACCTTCTCCATGACCGGGCCCTGTGACCTGATCGCCGGGGGCAGCGACTACGTCTGCAACCTAGCGAGCGGCCAGACCTCCCTCCTCGACACGTTCCCAATCCCCGGACCCTATGTGAAGCTGGGGCTCGCCGCCGTGGTGATGGTCACGCCGCAGGGCATTGCCACGCTCCGGACAGCGACCTTCGATGGGACTCCGGGCGGCACCGCCGGCCTGATCCTGGGCGAGACGCCGATCACCGACAGCCTCGCCATCCCCTGCACGGTCGGCGCGGGCAGTGATCTGAGCTATGGGCTCGGCGCGCTCTCCACGACCGCGGGCCTGAGCGTCGACACGAGCCTCGTCTTTGACGTCGGGCTTGAGAGTCCCACTCCGGTTATAGTCTTTCCCGAGATCGACATCCCGTTCGCCGCGCCGACGATCGATCTCGGCACCTCGGCCGGCACCATTGCGATGACCGGCTCCGGTGCCACGTTCGACCTGGGCGCCGTGCAGGCCAACAACATCCCGCCGGTGTCCAAAGCCGGGGGACCGTACGTCGGCAACGAAGGAAGCGCGATCAGCTTCGATGGCTCGGGCTCCTCGTCGATCTGCGGCTTCCCCACCCTCCAATGGAACTTCTCCGATGGAGGCGTGGCCTACGGTGAATTCCCACAGCATGCCTTCCAGGGTCCGGGCGTCTACAGCGGCCTGCTCACCGCGACCGACGCGACCGGCCTGGTCTCCACCACCACCTTCTCGGTCATCATCACCAACCTGCCGCCCGTGGTCAGCGCCGGGCCGAACGTGGGGGCCGCCTGGGGTCAGCCCGTCGCCCTCAACGGCAGCGCCGTCGACCCGGGGGCGAATGACCAGTCCACGCTCTCGTACAGCTGGAACTTCGGGGACGGCTCGCCCTCAGCCAGCGGCGGACCGAGCGTTACCCACAGCTACTCCATCCCGGGCAGCTACACTGCGACATTGACTTCCTGCGACCAGGGGGGCGCATGCAGCTCTGCCGCGACCACAGTCACCATCCGCACGCGTGCCGTCACCGCCTCCTACGTGGGGGCGACGGGCGGCACGTTCGACACGCCGGGCACCCTCCGCGCCTCCTTGACCGATGAGTTCGGCCAGGCGGTCGCCGGGCGCTCGGTGAGCTTCTCGGTGAACGGCAGTCCGGCCGGTTCGTCGACGACCGGGGCTGGTGGAACGGCCTCGCTCGCCTATACGCCCGAGCTCGGTGCTGGCTCGTACGCCACGGGCGTCTCCTTCGCAGGGGACAGCCTTTACAACGCGGCGTCCGCCAGCGGCGCGATCACGATCGTCCAGAAGGCCACCGCGGTCACGTACACCGGGGCCGTGTCGGGCCTGGCGAATAAGACCGTGACCCTGTCGGCGGTCCTGAAGGACGCGACCGGCAAGGCTATCGCAGGCAAGTCGATCACGTTCGTCCTTGGCTCGCAGACCGTCGCGGCAACCACCAACGCCACCGGCGTCGCGAGCACGGCCCTTAAGCTCGCCCAGCACAACGGCAAGTACGCGCTCACCGCGACGTACAGCCCCACCGTCCCGGACGCCACCTTCTACATCGGCAGCGCGGCGTCCACCACGTTCACCATCGGCAAGTAGTCCCGTCGTCGTCGACGGCGCTCTTCGGCCCGGGCGGGACGCGAATCCTGCCCGGGCCATTTCGTTTGCCCAACCGCCCCGGATGCCTCGTGGCTAGGGAAGCGGAGCCTTCGGCAAGGCCCCGGGCGGTCGTCGACTGGGGTCGGCGCCCGAGACGATCGAACGGCGGAACGCTCGATCGCGGCGGTAGCAACTTGGGAGAACCTACGCAACTGCACTCAGGGCAATGATGAGCCAGTCCGGGACCACGATCTGAGGTGTGGGAACCAGAGGCTCCACTCCAGTCAGGCGGACCGCCGAGCGGCCATACGAATTCGCAGCGTCGCCATGCGCACGTTCACCCGTAAAGGCTCGGCTCCACTCCACTCGCCCCGACCACCCATTCACGATCGAATGCCATGTTGTTCATTGCCACCTCAGGCGACAAGCAGAGTAGAGCCAGCGCGCCCGCGACGATGCCGCGATGGTGTGGCTTCCGGCGGCGGCTGGGTGATCTGGGCGACCATCTCGTGGCCCAGATGGCGCTCTAACCCGGCCCGCGGACAGTCCTCGGCGCCCCAGCAGACAGCAGAATGTGATCTGAATGTGATCTGGGCGCCGCCCGGAGACGACGAAACCCGGTCCTTCGACCGGGTTTCACGCTCAGAATGTGGTTGCGGGGGACGGATTCGAACCGCCGACCTTCGGGTTATGAGACGGTCCCCCGGCCTCTCCTCTGGTCCTGGTTGGTCCCTTCTAGGCCCGTTTCACTAGGGAAACTAGCCTCTCGCGGGACTATTCGGGACGGGCCGGGATGGTCCGTCTCTTCCGTTCTGTGACCTGGCAGGTGACCGGGCCTATCTGCTGGACCCGCCGATGGCCGCTGCAAGCCGAGCCGCCGCGTCCTCATCGGCGCCCGGCAGGACGTGCGCATAGACCCGGAGCGTGGTCGAGGCGTCCGCATGGCCCAGCCGTTGCGACACAGCCTTGACCGGAACCCCGGCCGCCAGCAACAGCGAGGCGCTCGAATGTCTCGCGTCGTGGAACCGGATCTTCGGAAGTTTCGCCCGAGCCGCCAGCCGTTCGAACGTCTCAGTGGTCGAGTCGGGATCGAGAGGGGTTCCCACCGTCGTGCAGAACACGAGATCTGCGCCCTGCCAGACCGACCCGGCCCGCATCCGCTCGGCCAGCTGCGCCTTGCGGTGAACCCGAAGCGCCGCGACCGTCTCAGGATCCAGAGCGATCCGCCGGCGACCCGCGGCCGTCTTTGGAGAGCCGAAGACCAGACCCGATGCGCCCCGGCTCCAGGTCTGTTGGATCGAAAGACCACCGGCATCTAGGTCGAGGTCCGACCAACGGACCCCTAGCAGCTCGCCGCGCCGTGCGCCGGTCGCGAAAGCGAGCCTCCAGAGGCAGGCCAATCGATCAGCGCTGACGGCTGCCAGGAACCGGCCGACTTGCGATCCATCCCAAACGTGCATCTCGGCTCGAGCCGTAGGCAATCGGTGCGCCCTCTCTCCGGGGTTCGCGACGATCAATCGATCTTCGACCGCAGCCGCGAGCGCCGTCCGAACCACGAGGCTGACGTTATGCACGGTCTTGCTTGACAGCGGTCGGCCCTTTCGCCCGCCGTGGTCGGCCAGGTCGGCGTACAGGCTCCTGAGGCGCGCCTTCGTGATGCTCCGGAGTTGCAGGTCGCCAGCCGTCGGCTTGACGTACAGCCTGACCGCGTCGCGATAGGAGGCCCACGTCCCGCCCCGGAGATCCCCGCGCCGGCTTTCGATCCACAGGTCAAGCCATGCCGATAGCGTCATTCGAGACGGCTCGGGTTCGTTCTTCTCCGCTCGATCCTGAGCCGCGGCCATCGCCCGGACCGCCTCAGCTCGCGTCGCGATCCCGGACCTGTGCGCCTGCTTTCGCGGCTCTCCGGGCCTGCTGACGTCGACCACGAAGCTCCAGGCCAGTCGGTCGGACCCGCACGCGCAGGCCCGGAGGCCCTTGCCCACCGCCGCACCGCACGCCTGGCAACGTCGGATGATCCTTCCGGTTCTCATGACTCGCCTTTCCTTTCGAGCGGGATCGGGCAGCCGCGAGCACGTGCCCGCTGGATCGCCTTCGCTGCCGTGTGGTATTGCCCGTTTGTGGACGGTAGGTCGGAGATGTGCCGCGTCCCCCCGAAGACTTGCGCCGCGACTGCCTCTATCGGCGACGGGTGACCAGTGGCGGCCGCCTCGAGATAGACCCGGGTGACTTCCTCGTCCTGGGTTGGCAGCGGTCCCCGCCTTCTGCCAGCTGACGCCCGCCACGTCGCAACTTGGGCCTCTATCCTCTGCCGTTCCTCGTCCGCCATCGGAGCCGTGAGCGCGACGGAGGCCAGCCATTCCTCGGTAGCTCGCAGCCGCTCCGCGACCTTGCGAAGCGGGATCTCCAGGTCGCTCGCCTCGAGCGGTCGACGTGGGGCGTGACGAACCGGAACCCCGCCGACCAGGATCTCGACGCCTTCGGGCAGCTGGTGGGCCAGCCGCAACTTGACACCCGCTGGTGCTAGACGGCCGTCGAAGGTCTCCCACGTGAGGGACAGCTCGAAGGGACCTTCGTCGTCGGGCCAGGGAATGGACGGCCAATCGATGCGCATGCCCCCATTCTGAGCCGCTGAATACATCTCGTCAACAGGTTTGGGAGCGTGTGGACAGGTTTCCCGGGTTGAGATGTCCTCAGCGACCCCGTACGCAGCCGGAATACTTTGGCGCGGAGGCAACATGAACAGACTCACAGCAACCGAACTTGACGACCTCAGCCTCGCCCGCCGGCTGTCTTCGGATGGGGTGGCGCGAGATCTACGCGAGAAGGCGCAGCTCCCTCAGTCGGAGATCGCCCGAACCTTGGGAGTCGGCCGGGCGCTCGTCTGCAATTGGGAGCACGGCCGCCGCGTCCCCACTGGCCTCGTCGGAGCCCGGTATGGCGCCTTGCTCCGTCAGTGGCAACGAGGCTCGCTATGACGGCCGGCCCGCGAGTGACCGCCTGGGATTCCGTGCCCGTCGTCTTGGACGTTTGCGCCGCGGGGCAGCTTTTGGGGCTGGGCAGGAACGCGACCTATGCCGCCGTCCAGAGCGGCGAGCTGCCATCGATTCGCATCGGGCGCCGCGTCCTAATCAGCCGGGACGCCATTCGTCGGATGCTCGAGGGCGAGGCTCGGTCATGACGATCACCTGCCGGCACAAGCTCGCCACGGCCGAGCTTCAGTGGGACAACATGTTGCTCCGATGCACGATCTGCACCTACGAAGAGATCGCCGCGCGCTGCTTCGGCGTCATGGCCGACAGGAGTCGCTGCCCTGCCCCGGTTTCGGACCCGGAGTATCTGACCTGCGAGCGGCACGGCGACCAGGAGCCGCCGCGGTGGGGTCCGGCCCGATGATCGCCAGGAAGATCCGCCCGCCGAAGACGCTGCCCGGCTGGGCGATCGGACTCGACTACAGCTACCTCTCGACTGACATTCTCGATGAGCCGGAGCGAGTGAAGCTCCCCGCCCGGATGAGCGATCACCTTTTCGCGGCCATGGCTCGGATCGCGTTCCTCTGCCATCTCCAGAGTCCGCCAGCCGTCTGGCCGTCTCGGGATGCGCTGATCGCGTCTCACTGGACCATGACGGACGGCAGCGAGGCGCGACTGCCCGCCGGCTCCGCCCGTCAGGTCGATGGCCTCATAAAGTCAGGCTGGCTCGAGGTCCGCTCCGATGGCTCGATCGTGGCTCAGGAGTGGATCCGCTGGCAGCGAGCGGCCCTCGCCGCGCAGCTCTGGACGATCCGCCATGAGGCAACTTCGTGAGCCACCTACTCGACCGACGCGATGCGTTCGTTCAGATCCCCCAACGTATCCGGCTCGACCCGGCCAGCGCGCCAATAGCCACTCCGGCCAACGTGGAGCTGCTCGGGGCCTATGTGCTGCTCTACCTGGACCGTGACTCTTCGTGGCCCGCCCCAACGTACTACCCCGCCTGGCTACTGCCCAAGAAGCGGAAGGCTCTAGAGGCGGCCCGACTGATCGAACCACTGCCGGGTGGCACCTACACGATCCCCGGTTACGACGCCAGCCGACAGAAGCGCCACGACCATGCCAGCAAGGGAGCCGGTGCCGTCGGTCACGCACCCGATGGGACGTTCGCCCGCACCGCTGGCAGCGCCGCTCCGAGCGGTGACGACTTAGCCGCTAGTAGCACCGCTCCGAGCGGTGACGCTCCACCGCTCCGAGGCACCCATAGACAGACGCATAGACATAGACAGACGTCAGACGTAGAGAAGAACGTTGGTTCTTCCGTCCGAATAGGACAAGAGAACACTCAATCGTCAGTCTCTGCGCGCGAAGGTTCCTTGAATGAGACGGAGGCATCCGAGCCGGAAGAGACAACTCCACCCGATCCGAACGGAGCACTGACCGCCGAAGAGGCTCTGCTCTACGGATCGGCGATCGCCAGCGGACCAATGTCTCCAGGCGAGTTTCGCGAGCGACGTCGGGCTAAGAACGTCCCGGCGGCCGAACCTCAGATCGCCGACGACGACGACACCTTCGGCCAAGGCGCCTTCGATCGGCTGGAGGCTCGACTGTGAGCGAGCGCATCGTGGCCGTTACCGCGCCGGTCGACCTGTTCGCCGACGTCAACGGTCAGCACGTCCGCGTCGTCGCCCTCGCCATCGTCCGCCTCGAGGAGACCATCGACGGCGAGCCGGAAGTCTGGGATGTGATCCAAGGCGTCGTGTCCGGCGCTGCCAGCGAGCTCGGCCTCGTCGACCTGGCCGACTGCCATCCGGTCGAAGAGTGCCCGGCTCACGCCGGCGCCACCGCCGCCGCCACCGCCACCTTTCGACGCCGGACCCGGAGCCTAGCGGCATGACGCCCAACAGCCGCCCGCCCGTCACCGCCGAAGATCCCGAACCGATGGCCCGCGTCCTGCCAGCGCCCACGGAGACGATCGCCTGCCGGGACTACCGCGCCCACCAGCACCACCACCGTCGCGCCGGCAACAGCTGGACGTGTGACGCCTGCGCCGCCGCGCCCACCCGCCCGCAGGCCGCCCACGTCACACCCTCAGGGACTCCACACACACAGACAGACAGAGCGGGTGACTCCAGGCAGGTAGAACGCCAGAGCGTGACGGAGCGCCGGGACCTTCCGGACCCGCACGTGCACCCCACGGCCTTCAATCCTCTTGCCTCTCCAGGAACCGACCCTGTGCCTGTGTCTGTGTCCGGACACGCCGAACGGACACACCTGGAGGGGACCGAGCCGCCGGCCTTCAGGTTCGCAGCCCGACTGTCGACCGCCCATCCTCACGCTCAGATCGGCCGTTCTGAGGCTCTCCGTGAGCGCTGTGGTCACCTGCCAGGTCACCGGGGAGCGCTGAACGATGCCTAGACCGTGCTCCGTGTGCACGTCAGAGAACCGCTCCGCCATTGACGCGGCAATCGTTTCGGGACAGCCGTTCCGTCGCATAGCGCCGCAGTACGGCGTTTCCCCTACCGCTGTCGCCCGCCACAGTCGCGCCCACCTGTCGCCCGCCATCGTCGCTGTGGCACAGGAGCACGAGGCCGAGCGCATCGTCACGCTCTTGGATCGGGTCGCGCGCCTGGTCGACGCGGCAGAGAGCATCCTGAAGACGGCACAGGACACAGGCAGGCCGGCGCTCGCTCTGACCGCAATTCGTGAAGTCCGGGAGAGCCTGAAGCTCTTGGGAGCGGCATCGGGCGAGCTGAGGGACACGCCGAGCGTTCAGATCCTCAACCTCACGGCATCGCCTGATTGGGTTCGCACGAGATCGGCTCTCATGGCTGCGCTCGGAAGGCACCCTGAGGCACGCGCCGACGTCGTGGCTGCTCTTGCCCGCCTGGATGCCACGCCCGCCCTGGGGCCTGGAGAGATGCAGTGAGCGCCGATGCCCGTCCGTTCGCCAATCGCCCCGGCAGGGCCGGTCTGACGGTACCAGGCGACCTCCGATCCGCCCTGTCTCCAGCTGCTACTTTCGAGCGCGCCTTCGGTGTCGCCCCGTTCCTCTGGCAACAGAGGTTCCTCGCCGAGACGGGCAACGTCGTGCTCCTCAAGGGCAGGCAGGTTGGCGCATCCACGGCCGTCGCCGCGTTGTGCATCCATGCCGCGGTGTTTGAGCCTGGCTCCTTGTCCGTGATCGTCAGTCCGACCATGCGCCAGAGCATGGAGATCGCCGCCAAGGCACGCGCCGCCCTTCGCAACCTGGATCGCCCCGAACCCCTGGACGCCGACAGCGCCACGACCATCGGCCTGAGTAGCGGCTCCAGGATCATGAGCCTGCCCGGCACGGCCACCTCCATCCGTGGCTACAGCGCCCGGCTGCTCGTGGTCGATGAAGCCGCGTTCGTGGATGAGGAGACGTGGCAGGCGAGCCAAGCACTGGTCGCTGCGACAGGTGGGCGGATCATCGTGCTCTCCACTCCCGCCGGGCGGGCCGGGTGGTTCCACGATCTGTGGCAGGCCGAGCCGCCTGCCTGGACGACGATCAAAGTCCGAACCGCTGACGTGCCGACCGTCACCGCGGCATACCTGGAGAGCGCCAAGGCGACCCTAGGACCGTGGGCATACGCCATGGAATTCGAGGCCGAGTTCGGATCCGGTGGCGCTTCGATCTTTGACGAGCAACGTCTATGGGGCCTGGTCACTGACAAGGTCCCGCCACTATTCGGGAGCGAACCATGAGACTCAGAGTCGGCGTTGACATCGGCGGCGGCCGCCATGACCGGACCGCCATCTGTGTGGCAGAGATCCTCCAGGGACCGCGCCGTGATCCGTCGGGGCCACCCGCTGAGCAACTCTTCGCAGTCCGCCACCTCGAGCGTATGGCGTCGCTCACCCCGATCGACGTCGTGGTCGCGCGGCTTGTCGAGCTGGCCGCCACGCCTGAGCTGGACGGCGCGTACTTCTACATCGACGCCACTGGCATCGGCGCCGCAGTGGTCGACCTGCTGAACCGCGAGCACCGGCAGGGTCACTTTCCACTCTGGCCCGTGGGCCTGGCCCTGACAGGCGGCCGGGAGGCAGGCGAGGGCAGCGTCCCGAAGGAGATGCTCATCAACAAGCTCGTGGCGGCGTACAACGGTGGCCGGCTGTCGTTCGCCGCTGGCCTGCCGATCCTGGCCGACCTCATCAAGGAGCTTGCCGCGTACACGCCTCAGGTCCGGACCGATGGTCGGATCGCCTGGGGCAACGATGCGAAGTTGAGCGAGTTCGACGATTGCGTGATCGCTCTCGGGCTGGCGATCTTGCGACCCGGCTACGGCGGCGTCCTCCGCTACATCGCCCGCACCGATGGCCGGATCTACGCGTCACTGGACGTGAGTCCGGACCCCTACTAGAAACCGAAGGAGAAACCCATGAGCAACACCGATCCCGAGATCCAAGCAGCAGTCGACCTGTTCTCCGCAGAGACCCCGTTCACCATCGAATTCGACCGCATCGCCAAGGCGATCGGCTCCCTTCCGTCCACTTCCGGCGCTGAGTCTGACGAACAGGCCCGGGCCGCCCTCGCGGAGTGGTGGGAGACGCTCACCGCCGACCAGAAGCAAGCCGTCTCGGATGAGTACCACGAAAAGTGGATCGCGGCCGCCCATCTCCACAGCCTCGCCGACCTCGGGGCGATGCGCCTGCTCCCGGCCGCCGCGAGGGACAGCTAGCCATGCCCACCCGCCCAATCCGCTACTCGGCCCGGCCGTCGTTTCCCACCCCACCACTGACCGAAGTCGACGCGGCCCGGCTCCGGATCGCGTTCAGAAGGTTCGAAGTCGAGACGGTCCAGGCCAGAGCGGCCGCGGGCGATCCGGAAGCTATCGAGTCACTACCAACCCACAAAGCAGAACTCGCGGCGATGATCCGCGAGGCGAACCTACTGGAGGGCATCATGTCCACAATCGCACGCAGAGACGAAACCATCGCCAGCTGGAGAGAGAAGGTCGGCGCGTTCAGCCGGGAGCTGACAACGCTCCAAGGCGACGCGGCGAAGCTCCCGCCGGCCTACGTCGCGAGTGAGATGGCCAGGCTCCGTTCCGAGATCAGCTGGGCTGACAAGGCAGGCCGCGAAGCGTTCAGGCTCTACCTCGTCGAAGCTGCGACGGCATCGGCGACGCTCAGAGCCAAGGCAGAGGCCGAAGGTGACCAGCAGCGTTCGATCGCGGATGAGCTCATGGCCTCTCGCCTGACCCGCTCAGCGACCGGCAAGGGCGACGCGCAGGACCTCATGGCCCACGCCCGCAGGTTGATTCAAGCCGGCCAGCCTCTCGCCGCGAAGCCGTACATGCTGGCTCTCGATCAGGTCGAGCACAAGCCGGTCAACCTGGGGCAGCTGCGAAACGAGTACCGGGCCGCCATGGACGAGGTCGACCCGATCCTCTCGCAGGCCGCCGCGGTCGAGCGAACGGCACGCGACGCGGCCACGACGTTCGAGGTGGAGCGTTCCCACTTCCTCGCGGAGGTCGGACTCGGCGTCGACCCCTCAGGCGCGGCCGGGCGCGGGACAGGCGAGCAACTCGCAACCGCCTCGATCCGCGAAAAGCTGACCCGCTACCGGGCCGATCCGGAGCACTACAGCGAGCCAGCTCCGCTGCCGGGCGCACGCCTGGACGGCAGTCCCGATCCGAAGGCAACCGCGACCGTCGCCCCGATCGTCTGAACCCCCGAGTGAACGCTCCCCGAAGGTCCCGGCCGACCCTTGACAAGACGCCGGGACCTTCGCCTTTCCCGCGATGCTTCTCGCTCGAGGAACAAACCGAGTACGCGGCCGCCCTGGCCGAGTGGCGCCGAAGACCGCACACCGGCGAGTCGTCCAGCGTCGGACCTTGCGCCGACTGCGCCGCGCCGTTCCGTCGTGAGCAGTTCTCGGCCGGACGATGTACCCGCTGGGCACCGCTCACGCGAGCGTCAGACCCCGGTTCTAGGCGCGTTCCGCCCCAAACCGCCCCACAGGACCGCTCGGGCGCTGTCGCTCCCCTACGGCGTGGTCCTACGTGATCGGAACCGGGCGTCCTCTTTCGCCTTCGCCGCCGCCAACGAGTCCAGAATCTTGAACGTCGGGTTGGGGCGCGTCATGTGGTACCCGCAGGGGTTGCACGTCCAGTCAGTGTCGTTCGTCCCGACCGGCCGAGTGGACGCCTCGAGGCCATGGTCCCCGAGCGTGACGGACCCGAGAGGCCCCACCCAATTGACGCTGTGGCAGTGCGGGCAGGTGGCATCGCCCTTATATCCGTCCATCTTCGTCACCCCTCCGAACGTCGAATGTGACCGGGCTGTGACCGGAGCCGCTGCCGGAGACGATGAAACCCGGCCAGTCGACCGGGTTTCGTGCTCAGAATGTGGTTGCGGGGGACGGATTCGAACCGCCGACCTTCGGGTTATGAGCCCGACGAGCTGCCGCTGCTCCACCCCGCTCGGGAAGAGTAGCGACCGGGGGGGCCCGAGTCAAACGACAGAGCGCGACACTGAACCTCGCCGACGCCGTCTGGCCGCCGGTAGCGGAGATCGCCGACTCGAGGCAGCGGCCGGTGCTGCGGGTCGAGGCGCCGCATTCTGCCCATCTGCTAACCCCCGTAGCACGGGGCGAAGAAGCAGCCTGAGACACGCCTCGAGCGGACACGTTCTGGCGGCCGGATCCGGTCATTCACGCTCATTCGGCCGGCCCGAGACGCTCAACGGGCGACGAATCGCCAGCGAAATCGCTTTGAGTCTGGCCGGCTGCTATCCGGGTTAGCGTTTGGCCAGATTGTTCCGCGGGCCGGCCCCCGCCGCCGGCTTCCCCGTCGCGCGGCAGGCCAGAGCTTCGCGCCAGGCCGCCAGGGCCGCCGGCCACCAGACGTCCATCGCCGAATCCGTGCCGTACCAGGGCCCGCCGCCGCCCTGGCCGTGGACCGCGCCGTCGAGCACGAGGTGGCGTGCGCCGGCAAGCATGGCCGCCTCGACCGGAACGAGCCCGTCGCCCAGCGTCCCGGGCACGACCGCGCGGCCCAAGATGGAGCGATAGAGCAGATAGGCGATGCGTTCGCGGCCCGTGCCCGCCAGATCACCCCGGATGGCGCACGACGCCACCGACACGTAGCCGATCTCCGGGGAGTAGAAGGCTCCCGGCACCGCCGCCTCGGCCACGCCCGCCACGATCTCGTTCAGCCGGCGGCCCACGCCCTCCCCCGCCGATAGGGCGTGCGGCGTTCCGAGCGTGACGATGGCGCCGATCCGCGATGCCGCCCCGAAGCGCCGGCCCGGGAACGGTTCGGGCGCGGTCAGCAGCCGCGCGATCAGACCTCCAGCTGAGTGACCCACCACCAGAAGCGGCGCCGCGGCGGAGACCTCGGCCGAAAGCCGGGAAGCGGCAACCAGCGCTCGAGCCGATCGTGTCGTAATGGCCGCCGAGCCCCGCCGCGCCGCGATGAGCCAGTCCGGGGTCCAAACGCTCGAAACCACGACGCCCGCGGCGCCGCGATCAAGCAGGCGCTCCACGAAGGGCCGGTACATCGGCGGTGCGGTCAGGAAGCCCCCGAGGACGAGCACGGTGGGTCGGATGCCGTTCGGCTGCTGACGCCAATCCATCGACCCATCGTACGCCCCGCGAGCCCCGCGTCCAGCGAGCCTGCCGGCTCACGCGAGCCAGGTGCGCCATGATGTGACCGTCAAGACATCTGGAGGCCGTTCATGAGCATCGGCGACGACGAGCAGCTATCCGATCAGCCGGGCGCAATCCCGCCCCCCGACGGCCCGGAGGTCCCTGCCGGCGCGCCGGAGGCCCCGGAAGCGCCGGGCGTCGCGGACGCGTGGGCGGCTCCGGGCGCGCCGGAGTGGCAAGCGTGGCCGCCGCAGGTGCCGATGTCCGACTGGCACGCGCCCCAGTCTTCGGGCTGGCCGCCTCAGCCGTCCGGTTGGCCCCCGCAAGTCCAGACGTGGGAGCGCCGAAGACCCAGCAGGCTGCCCCAGATCCTCGTCGTCGTGGCCGTCGTCCTGATCGCGTTCTCCGGCGGGATGGTCACCGACCGGCTCGCGTTCGGCCAATCGGGTGCGCAGGTTCCGCTGACGAACTTCGGCGTCTACGAGCAGGCCCTCCAGCTCATCCGGTCCGACTATGTCGGCCGCTCGTCCTTGACCGACCAGCAACTCCTATACGGCTCGATTTCGGGCCTCCTCGACAGCTTGGGCGACACAGGTCACTCTCGGTTCCTCACCCCGGACCAGTTGAAGCAGGAGCAGACCGACCTCCAGGGCCAGTTCGTCGGGATTGGCGTCGTCCTCGACTTGACGGGCGCGACCCCGGCGGTCGATCGCGTGGTCTCGGGCTCTCCGGCCGAGAAGGCCGGCGTCAAGGCCGGAGACCAGATAACCGCCGTCGACGGCAAGACGACAGCCGGCTTGAGCCTCGACGCGCTGGCGACGGCCATCAAGGGCACGGCGGGCACGAAGGTGACCCTCACGGTCGTGCACGCTGGCTCGAGCGCCCCCGTGGACATCGCCATCGTCCGCGAATCATTCGACGTGCCTGCCGTGGAATTCGGCATGGTCCCCGGCACTCATGTGGCCGACGTCGCCCTGCTCCAGTTCTCCTCGGGCTCGAGCGACCAGCTGCAGACCGCAATCGAACAGGCCCAGGCACAGGGCGCGACGGCGATGGTGCTCGACATGCGCGGCAATCCGGGCGGCCTGGCCAACGAGGCGGTCGAGACGGCGAGCCATTTTCTGGCAAGCGGTGTCGTCTACATCGAGCAGGACGCGAGCGGCAAGAAGACTGACCAGAACGTCGACGAGAAAGCGAAGCACACCGACATCCCGATGGTCGTACTGGTCGACCACAACACCGCGAGCGCGTCCGAGATAGTCGCCGGGGCGTTGCAGGACAACCACCGGGCCAAGATCGTCGGGGTCACGACGTTCGGGACGGGCACCGTCCTGCAGCAGTTCACTCTGTCCGACGGGTCGGCCCTGTTCCTCGGCACGGCCGACTGGCTCACCCCGGCGGGGCACGCCATCTTCGGCGTCGGCATAAAGCCCGATCAGTCGGTCGAGCTTCCGGCGACCGCGCAGCCGATCGATCCGCTGGACATGAGCAAGGTCACGGCAGCGCAGGTCCAGTCGTCGGGGGACGCCCAGCTGCTCGCCGCACTGGCGGACCTGGGCCAATAGGGCATCGGATTGGTGAGCCGGGTGGGACTCGAACCCACAACCAAGGGCTTAAAAGGCCCCTGCTCTACCGTTGAGCTACCGGCCCGATGCCGCGGAGATCGTACCGAAGATTGGACCTGACGTTTCTTCGTCCCGATTCGGCCTCGATCGGCGCGATCAGGGCTGACCTCGGTACAACGTCAGGAGCACGCTTCCGATCAGGAGCTGGCCGGCCTCCACCGTAGTTTCGGCCCCGACAAGTGTGATCGAGCCCGAGGCGTCCATTAGGCGCGAAGGGCTCTCGGTCTGAAGGTCGCGTACGACCCAGGCGTTGCCGCGGCGTTCGATCGTGGCGTGCCGAGGCTGGACGGCGGGGTCGGCGAGACGGACCTGCGCGTCGGCGTCGCGACCCACGAGGAGGTGCTCCCCCGGCCGGACGGACAGCATCCGCGATTGCCCCGCCTCGAGCACGACGAGCTGGGCGACTGGAGCGTAAAGCGACGGGTACGCCCCCGCCTGATGCGTCGGCACGAGCGACTGTGGCGGCCAAGTCCGGCCTGGCGGGTAAGGATCGGGATTAGGAGGCCCGGGCCAGGCCGGCGGCTGGGGCGCCGCAGGGTGCTGCGGGTCCCACGGCGGCGGCGCGCCGGGATATGCCGGCCCGCGGTGAGTGGCGCCGGGCCACGAAGCCCATGACGGCGGCGCCGAAGGATAGCCCCAATACCCAATCGGCGCGGCGCGAGTCGTGCCGAGCCTTGGGTTGGCCAGTTGCACGACCGCCGCCAGACCTCCGACGACCGCCGCCAGCAGGCAGAGGTAGACTCCGGGCCCCGGCGACAGGATCGAGTAATCCCAGGCCGCGCCATCGACGAGGTAGTAGCCCGAGCCGACCGTGACGAGCCCGAAGCCGGCCAGAGCGATGGCCGAGGCGGAGCGCGAAACGGCTCGCATCGACATGCTCACCACGGCGCCGACGAGGGCAACGGCGACTCCCAGGAGGACTAGGTCGAGCCAGACCTGCCCGAGTCCGTCGGAATTCGTGGCCAACGTTACGAAGGTCGATGACCCGCCGGTGTCGAGGTAGCCGAAAGCCAGGTCGAACCAGGGGAGTAGCAGCGAGACGAGGAGGGCAACTCCGGCAACGACCTGGACGATCGAGACGGCGTTTACCGAGCTAGCCTGGCGACCCGACTGGCCGGGCTGGCCCCAGTATTGGGAAGTGCCGGGCCACGCTGGGCCTGCGCTGTACGGGTTCGAGCCGTACGACGCGTGGTTCGACGGGTCTGCGCCCGGTGGCGGAAACCGAGGCTCGCCCGGCCGAGAGGGGCCCGTGTCCTGAGTCATCGCTGCCTCCTTCGATGGGGCCCACTGTAGGCTCGGGAGGTCGGATTGCGCACGGCCAATTCGCCCCGATACTGGGCATTCCCGAGGGCCGGCCGTAGAACGAAGGCGAAGCCGCGGCGAACGGCCGAAGTCGCTGCGAACGGCCGAAGTCGCTGCGAACGGATCAGAAGGTTGTCGCGATCTCGCGCGAGTGGCCGTCCGCAATCGACTCGTAAGCGCGCAGGACGACGTCCAGTACGTGTCTGGAATGCTCCGCGGTGAGAATCGGCTTCTCGTCGCCTCTCAGGCACGCCACGAAGTGAGCCGCGCCCGTTTCGATGATCGAACGCGGATCGGGCTCCAGCGGCGGAAGGCCCGAGGCGCCATCGGCCGTGGAAGCCGGACCCGCTGAACCCGCTGAACCTGCCCCGAGGAAGTGAATGTGTGGGGCAGGCGGCTCGTCGAAGGGACTTCCGGTCAGCGTGATCGAGCCGCCGCTGAAATGGACCTCGAGGTACGGGGCCTCCGTTTCGGGTACGGCGAAGCTGGACAGCACCTGCCCGAGGGCTCCGGAGGCGAACTCCAGGTTCATCAGGACGTGGTCCGGGGCCGTGACTTCGATGGTGCGACCGGCCAGCCGTCCGGCGACCACGGTCCGCACGGGCACGGCGATCGTGCCCATCGCCTGCACGCGCCGCACCGGACCGAGCACGGCGGTCATCTCGTGGAGCCGGTAGATGCCGAGATCGACCACCGGGCCGACCTTCGGGCCGTAGAAGACCGTGGGGTCGCCGGTGTACTGATCCCAGCCCGCCGGACCGAAGCCGGCGAACTGCCCCACCGCTAGGGTCGGACGCCCCATGATCCCGGAAGCGGCGATGTCGGCGAGCCAGCGCACTCGAAGAGTCGCGGCCGAGCCGGGCGCGCAGAGAAGAAGCAGCCCGCGGGCCCGGGCCGCGTCGATCAGCGAGCTCGCCTCCGCCACCGACGACGCGAGCGGCTTCTCGGAGAAGACGTTTATGCCCGCCCCGAGACACTGGGACGTCACTTCGGCGTGGAACGGCGGCGGAGTCAGGTTGAACACCGCTTCCGGGCGAGCCTCGATCAGGTCGTGGACCTGGCTGAAGGCGCCGACCGCGGGCGACCAATCGCGGACGGCGTCGGCGGCTCGCTCGGCCGCCTCGGGGCGCGCGTCGCAGCACCCTACGAGCTCGACCCGATCGCCCAGGCTGGCGAGAGCCGGCAGGTAGCGGCGATGAGCTACGTCGCCGCAGCCGATGACCCCAACGCGAGTCCTGTCGATCGACATCGGATCTCCTTCAGGTGCGGGCTGGCATGGATCAGCGAGGCGCTGGAGCGTAGAGGGCGCAAACGGCCGTCGTCCGGGTGGCTCGCGTGTCGAGCGCCCCGCCGGCGACGAGGGCGCGCCCGTCCTGCAGGACCGCGATCGCCGGCCACATGATCGCCGCCGTCAGCGACCCGGTCGGCTGCCATTGACCGGTCGCCGGATCCCAGAGGTCGGCCGTGGCGAGCATTCGGTACGTGGGCCCGACGCCGCCGGCCGCGAGCAGCCTGCCATCGGCGAGCGCGACCAGACCGAACCGAGCCCGCCCGGTCGACATCGAACCCGTCGCCGTCCAGCGATTCGCCGCCGGGTCGTAGATCTCCGCGGTCGCGAGACTCGGGTCGAAGTCGGTGGTGAATGACCAGCCGCCGGCGACGAGCACCTGCCCGTTGCCGAGTCCCGCCGCGGAGCCGATGTAGCGCGGCACCGACATCGGGGCCGCGGCGTGCCAGGCGTCGGCTCGCGGGTCGTAGATCTCGGCACTGGCGGTGACGGTGCCGAGTCCACCGGTGTACGCGGTCGCGCCACCGGCCACCAGGACCTTGCCGTCGTTCAGGAGAGTGGCGGAATGCAGCGTCCGCGGCTGCGACATCGGCGCCGCCATCGTCCAGGCGTTGGTGGCAGGGTCGTATATCTCGGCGCTGGCCGTGGCGGCGTAAGTTGGCGCCCCGGCGTTCCCGCCGCCGACCACCAGGACTCGCCCGTCGCTGAGCAGCGTGGCTGTGCCCTGGGTCCGCGGCGAGTTCATCGTGCCTGCCTGCATCCAACCGCCGTAGTCGGGCGAGTAGCGCTCCGCTTCGTCGGTCGGCACGCCATCGAAAGCTCCGCCGGCGACGAGCACCGAGCCGTCTTTCAACTTCACGACCATGGGATAGGCCCGCGCCTGGAGCATGTCGGTCGTGGCCGACCACGCTCCGGTCCCGGGGTTGTAGGTCTCGGCACTCGCCATCGCCTTGACACTGCTCGCGGCCGACGTCCCGCCGACCAGAAGCACTCGGCCGTCGTCCAGAAGGGCGCTGCCCGAACCCCAGACCGTATACGGCAAGTTCTGGGTCGGAGTCCAGGCCCCGTTGCCGACGGGGAGCGTCGGCGTCGGTTCCGGCGACGGCGGGGCGGAAACGGCCGCGGAGGCTTCGACGGAAGGAGACGAAACGGCGCCGGATTGAGGCGGCACACTTGAGGTCGAGGGCGTCGGCCTTGCGCTGTCAGAAGCCCCCGGTCCGATCGCGGCGCCGGCAACGACGTCGCTCGGTCGCGAGCCGTCCAGCCAGATCCACGCCGCCGGAGCGGACGCGACAACCAGGCAGAGCGCGACGACCTCGATCGCCACCAGAGCACCGATACGGCGCCGCGCGGGGCGACTGGGAGGACCGGCCGGCTCGGTCATCGTTTGCCTGCGGCCGGCGCGACGAGCGGCGTCAGGATCGAGACGACACCGGCCGCGACTATCGATGCGCCCCCGGTGAGACACGCGACTGTCGCCGGCAGGACGCTGCCGTCAACCGCGTAGCCGACCCGCGAGCTGACAGCCAGGACGCAGACCTCGATGGCGGCACCGAGCACCAGGAGCTCGAACCCTGCCGGGCCGGGGCGGAGTCGTCGCGTGCCGAGAAGAGCCGCGATCGTCCCGGCGACGAGGGCGGCGATGGCGGCGGAGAGCAGCAACGAGAACTCGCCGAACCGAGTGCCCAGGTCGGCGAAACTCGCCAGCGGCGCGAGACCGTGAGCGGCTCGCGGCATGCCGGTCACCACCGAGCTGACGCCGCCGAACGCCAGGACCGCGCCGATGACGCTGAAAGCGATCCCCCCGCGGCTGGCGCCGCCGCCGCCCGGCAAGTCCCCTCGAGGCTGAACCGACATTGCGAAGCCCTCGCTCGTCAACCCCCGCCATCGCGTGGCGTGGCGTCGAGCCGACTATAGCGGCGCGCGAGCTTCAGGGGAGGGCACCCCGCGCAGCGGCCTCGTTCCGATGGCAAGCCGCGCCAATGAGTGCAGCCGACCGAACCAGGATTGTCTGCGCCGAGGCCGATCAGATGGTCGGCGTGATCAGAGCCGTCCTCGAAGCGCTCGACCTCAGGCGCGGGAGCTGCCGGACCTCGGTAGCGCCGCCTCCGCTTCCTCGATGGCGTTCCAATGCCAGGCGCGAGGCTTTCTCTACTCTCCCAAGACTGGGCGGTGGGACCCCCGGCCAGGAGCGCGAGCTGCCAGAATGCCGGCAGCGCACACCGTCTCACCCTCCGGGTTAGCATGGCTGTTGCCGGTCGTCTGCTATACCTGCTCCCTCCCCGGTCCTGGCCGTCCCGCACCTCGAGAGTTCTGCGTCCCGATGTATTCACGGCTCGTCGCCCGCCTGAAGGTCTGGTTTCGAACCCCATCTGGGGCCGCCCTGCTGTCGTTCCTGTTCCCGGGGCTTGGTCAGGCTTCGGCCGGGGATCGCATTCGCGGCGCGATCGTGGCCATCCCCGCACTGGCCACTTTGGCGGCCCTCGCGCTCATCGTGATCTTCGACCGCAACTCGCTGTTCGGCCTGGCTCTCAACCAGCAGTGGCTCACCACCCTCCTCATCTTCGACCTGGCCGCCTTCATCTACCACGTGTTTGCCATCGTCGATGCGTATCTGGTGGCCGGCGGCACTCTCCCCAGGAAGTCGGCGGGGAGGACGCCCGCCCGGAAGTGGGCCGCGGTCCTTGGCGTCGGCCTCATCCTTTCCGGCACGATCGCGGTCCACGGTGCCGTCGCGGAAACCGATGCCTCCTGGCAGCATGCCCTTCAGTGTCTGACCGCAGCGACACCCTGCTGGGTGACTGACCTGCATCGCTCGCCGGGTCCCACGACAAACGACCTCGCCAATCAGGACTTGCCGAACCCCATCTACACGAGCAGCGGCAGCCCATCGGGTCCCGTGGCGTCGGCCGCCCCTCGGACCACGTTCGACCTCGGCAGTCTGCCTTCCTTCACGACCACGGCGGGCACCTGGGACTGGAACCCGGACGGGCAGTTGAACCTGCTGCTCGCCGGAATTGGTGTTCAGGACGATCCGAGCCAGCTGGGCCCGGACACGATCATGGTCCTCCACGTCGATCGGACGACCGGCCGCGCGGCCCTTATCAGCGTGGGCCGGAACAACGTCTGCGTTCCGCTGCCCCAGGGGATGGCGCAGCACTACGCGACGGGCGTCAACGGCTGCCCGCCGTACACCTGGCCGGAGACGATCAACGCCTTCCCGAGCGAGGTGCTGGGCAACTGTGCCAACTTCCCGCTTTACCAGGACACGTGCGGGCAGGCGGACGATCCGAACCGGTACCCTCGCGCTTACCGAGCCTTCGAGCAGGTCATCGGCAGTCTCCTGGGCCTGACCATAGATGGCTCGATTTGGATCAATCCCAACGGATTGTCCAAGCTGATCGACGATCTCGGCGGCATCGACATCAATGTCCCGACGACGGTGTTCGACGAGCCGTGCGGACCCGCAGGCACCTGGCAGAACAAGTGGCACTACTGCCAGTTCGCCCACAACGGATACTCGGTTTCGACCGGCGTCACCGGCGTCCAGCGGATGATCGCGGATGCCGCGAGTTCCGGTGGCCTGCAGTCGATCAGCTGGAGCCAGGGACAGGACATCGCGATGGTCATCAAAGCCGGCCAGCAGCACATGGACGGCGATTGGGCCCTTGCCTATGCCCGGACCCGTGAATTCTCGGACAACGGCGACTTCGATCGCGCGGCCCGGCAGCAAGCTGTCCTCAAAGCCCTCCGGACCGATCTCGACCCCTGCAAGTTCGCCTCTCCGGGGAACGTCCTGTCGCTCTTGAGCACACTTTCCGACATTCCGTACGCGTTCAACTCCGACCTGCCGATCACGAACCCGCAGGACCTGCAAGAGTGGGCGGGCCTGGCGAAGCGGATACTCGGCGGAAACGTCCAGAGCCTGGTCCTCGATCCAGCGACGACCGGCCAGTCGAACGTGACCGTGGGCGGCACCCTCTATCCCGCCGTTGACGCCGCTTCGTGGGCCACGATAAAAAGCGTCGTGGCCCACAGTCTCGACAACGTTCCGGTGGCAACCCCCAGCGGCGGTGGGGGCGGCGGGTCGAGCTGTTAGCGGCGTCGAGTCAGCGGCGGGTCCTGCGCCGGCCCAGGCTCCAGGCTCCGCAAATCAACGGATGAGCATGGCTCCGTGCTGGCACATAAGTCCCGCCGCAGCGTTCGGACGAATATGCAGCGGCGCGATTTACATTCCGCTGACACTCCCATGGCGCAACAATGAACGACCAGTGGCCCAATTACGCAGAAAGAAGGACCGCTGGCGATGAAGAGACGTTTTGGTCCGCTGCGCATCCTTGGCGTCGGCATTGCCCTGACGGTAGGCGGCTGCGGTTCTGCAGGAGCGACCACGCCGCCCGCGCCATCTGCGGGCATGCCCACTGCCCTCACGCTGCCCTCGCCTTCGGCCGCCGGAACCATTCATGTCATCCACCACGTGATCGTGGTCATGCAGGAGAACCGTTCCTTCGACACTTACTTCGGCACGTATCCCGGAGCCGATGGCATCCCGATGAGCAACGGAAGTCCGAGCGTGTGCGTCTCGAACCCCGCCGCCGGTGGCTGCGACAAGCCGTTCCACATGACGGCGAACTCCGACTCGGGCGGGCCGCACGGTCAGGTCAACGCCGCCGCCGACATCGCCGGCGGCGCCATGAATGGGTTCATCGGCCAGGCCGAGCACGCCAAACAGGGCTGCGCCGGAACGTTCAACCCAACCTGCGCTGGAACCGGCACGTCAGACGTGATGGGCTATATGGACCAGCGCGAGATCCCCAACTACTGGACCTGGGCCGGCGACTACGTTCTCCAGGACCACATGTTCGAGCCGAACGCGTCCTGGAGCCTGCCGGCTCACCTGTTCATGGTGTCGGGCTGGTCAGCCAAGTGCAGCAACCCGGGGAACCCCATGAGCTGCACAAGCGCGCTTCAGAACCCAGGGCTTCCGACCGCCACGAACCCGGACCCGTATGCCTGGACGGACCTCACGTATCTGCTCTACAAGAACAACGTCAGCTGGGGCTACTACCTCTCCAACGGCACGCAGCCCGACTGCGCCGACGATGAGATGGTCTGCACGCCGGGTAGCCAGAATGCGACGGTTCCCGGTATCTGGAACCCGCTGCCGGGCTTTGGCGACGTCAAGTCAGACGGCCAGACAGGCAACGTCCAGACTGTCGATCACTTCCTCACGGCCGCGAAGGACGGCACGCTTCCGGCGGTCAGCTGGGTCGTCCCGAACGGCAAGGTCAGCGAGCATCCGCCAGCCCTCGTGTCCGACGGGCAGTCGTACGTGACGAGCCTGATCGACGCTGTCATGGCAGGGCCCGACTGGTCGAGTACGGCCATCTTCCTGGCCTGGGACGACTGGGGCGGCTTCTACGACCACGTCGTCCCGCCCACCGTCGATGGCAGTGGCTACGGCCTGCGCGTCCCCGGTCTTGTCATCAGCCCATACGCCCGCCAGGGCTACATCGACCATCAGACGCTGAGCTTCGATTCCTACCTCAAGTTCATCGAGGACGACTTCCTGGGTGGCCAGCGCATCGATCCGGCGACCGACGGCCGGCCCGACTCACGACCGGACGTCCGCGAAAACGCCAGCCAGCTGGGCAACTTGACGGTCGACTTCGACTTCAGACAGGCGCCGCGGCTGGCCATCCCCCTCTCGACAACACCGCAGACGGATCTGAAGTGAGGACGATGAGCGCCTGCGTGAGGTCCCTTCGATCACACTGACTGGGTTCGCTGTCGTCGCGGTTGCGGCGCTTACCCCGCGCCGCGTCCGGATCCGATCAGCTCCAGCGCCGCGGCCGCCGTCGGCTCGTCGGTGATCAGCAGGTGGAGCAGGCCCGTGCGCGCGCCTGCGACGATCGTCTCGACTTTGTTGATGCCGGCCGCAATGCCGATCACCCGCGGCACCGCCCGCAGCGTTTCGATCGGGATCGAGATGGTGCGCCGCTCCCACTCGTCCTGGACGAACGAACCGTCGAGGCGAACGAGGTGGCCGGCGACGTCGCCGACGGCGCCTCGAGCGGCGAGCCGGTTGCGGCCTGCCTCGTCCAGGCGATCCATTACCGTTCCGTAGCCAGGGGCGAAGCGCGGCGCTCCGCTCATGCCGACGAGCGCCAGCCGCAGCTCCCCCCAGAAGCGGGTAGTGGCGGTGACGGCGCTGTCGGCCAGAAGCGCACGGGTCGTGGCTTCGTTGTCCAGCAACCCCGGCGCATGGAGCATCCGAACGCTCGCGCCGATTCGCTCCGCCATGTGGCGGGCGATCTCGTTGCTGTTCAAGTGCGGATTGCTGGAGTCCCAGCCGCCGACGAGTGGCACGACCACAGCTTTCGGCCGGCTCGACTCCGGCAGCGCGCCCACGAGAGCCTCCACGGTGAACCCGCCCGTCAACCCGATCGCGCCGTCGGACGGCAGCTCCTCAGCCAGCCGGGGCGCGGCCGCGACGCCGCACAATCGAGCGGCCAGCGCCGGCGTGGTTTCGTGGCCCGGCGTGACCCACACTTCGACGCCCAGAGCCTTCGCGAGGGCTCGAGCCAGCGGCGCCGGCTCGGCCGGAGCGCCCTCCACAGAGATCTGGACGACGCCAGAGGCTCGGGCGGACGAGAGCAGCCGCGAGACCTTCGAGATGGAGAAGCCCGTGAGCGCCGCAATCTCCGGCTGACCCATGTCGCGGACGTAGTAGAGCTCCGCGACGAGTCGAAGCATCTCTCGCGGGCTCGCCGAGGCTCCGGCGGCGGCACCGGCGCCCGCTTCGGCGGCGGCGCCCGTCGCTGCCGGGCCGCTTACGCCGCCGTCACCGCTACCACCGATGGCCATCGAACCAGGCCTCCTTGACAAGCTCCGCCCCGAGCCGCGAACATACCCTCGACAGCGCTGCAATACCTTTCGTGAAAATACTTGCAGCCACGAATGCCAGGGTCACATTACCATCACGGAGGCATCAAGTTGCGCGCGTTCCGCATCGTTCTCGCCGGCCATGGCTCGTTTCCGGCTGCGATGCTCGCCACCGCGGAATTGATCTGCGGGACGATCCCCGAGGCTCTGGCAGTCGGTCTGGACCCGCACGAAACCCCGGACAGTTTCGCGGAGAAGATGCGCGCCGCGATCGGCCACGACGGCCGACGGGTCCTCGTCCTGTGCGACCTGCTCGGAGGCACTCCCTACAACGTGGCTTCGTCGATAGCGCGGCGATCGCCGAGGGTCGCAGCCGTGGCGGGGACGAACCTGGCGATAGTCGTCGAAGCGGCTCTGGCGACCGATCCCCTGGACGATGCGTTCGCCGACCGCCTGGTGGAGCTCGGGCGTGCCGGCATCACCGAGACCGGCCGCCATCGCGTTCGCCGCGCCTCGTAACGCCGCCCTACGCGCCATGAGCTTCCGCCTCGTCCGTATCGACGACCGCCTGATCCACGGTCAGGTCGTTGCCGGCTGGCTACGCGCGCTCGGCGCCAAACGCATCGTGATCGTGGACGACGCCACCGCCCGTGACGAGTTCCTGCGTGAGGTGCTCACGCTCGCCGCTCCTCATGGAGTGCCCGTCGAGGTATTCGGTCTCGCCGACGGGGCGACCCGCTGCCTCGAGCTGGCGTCGGGGCCCGAGCCGGTCATCGTCCTGGCCCGCTCGCCCCAAACGATCGTCGGATTGCGGCAGGCCGGCGTTCCGATCGAAGTCGTGGACCTGGGCGGCATGGGCGCAGGACCGGGCCGTCGCCGCCTCCACAAGACGATTTCCGTCAGCCCCGAGGAACTGGAGTCGCTGCGGGAATTGGAAACGATGGGGACACGGGTCGAGATACAAATCGTCGCCGACGATCGCCCGATCCCGTTCCGGTCGCTGGATTCGAACCTATGAGCCGCCACGCGGGCGGCCTCGAGAGGAGCCACATGTACAGGAAGTCCGCGGCGGTCGGCGCCGCTCTGGCGCTGGCGATGCTGCTCGCCGCGGCCATGCCGGCAACGGTGTTGGGTGCGAGCTCCGCCTCGGGAGCGCCGGCCTCCGCGCACACGATCACGGTGAGCGTCTGGCAGGCCGCCCTCATCGCGATCGGCTACTACCTGGCCAACAGCCCGTGGCTGTTCGGGCTGGCCTTCTTCACGCTGTATCGCCCCCTCGTGGCCGGCTTCCTGGTGGGCCTGATCCTGGGCGACCCGGCCCAGGGAACGCTGATCGGCGCGGCCATCAACGTGCCGTATCTGGGGTTCATCTCGGCCGGCGGCAACCTGCCCGCAGACGCGAGCCTGGCCGGCTGGATCGGCACGACGGTCGCCCTCGCCAGCGGGCTCGACCCCACGAAGGCGGTCGCGATCGCGTTTGGCCTTGGGCTCCTTGGCACGATCATCTTCTACGGCCGAATGGCGGTCGACTCCGTCTTCGCCCATTGGGCGGACGCGCGGGCCGAAAGGGCCGACATCGCCGGCGTCGCGTTCATGAACCTGGTTCCGGGCCAGGCATTCCTGTTCGTCGTCAGCTTCGTTCCGGTGTTCTGGCTGGCGCTCAACGGCCCGACCGCCGTCCAGGACGCGCTCAACGCACTGCCTGTCTGGACGGTCAACGGGCTCGTCATCGCGGGCGGCATCCTGCCCGCCATCGGGATCGCGCTGAACATGCGCTTCATCTTCCGCGGCTCCGCGATCCCCTACTTCTTCATCGGCTACATCCTGATGACGGCCACGCACAACTCGCTGTCGCTGGTGGTGGTCGCCGCCCTGGGGCTTGCGCTGGCGTATCTCCACCTGAGCTTCGTCCGGCGCGATGCGCCACTTCCGGCCGAAACCGCGGCCCAGGCCTCAGTGGCGGCCCAGTCGGCGGAGGCCGCCTCGGCTCCCGCGGGCACGGCGCCCGTCGCCCGCCCGAGCCTGGGCATTCGTCTGACCCGCGGCGATCTACTCAAGTCATGGGCGCTGTGGACGTTCTTCGCCCACGCCAACTACAACTACGAGCGCCTCCAGGGGACGGGCTTCGCACACGCGATGACGCCAATCATCAGGCGCCTCTACACGACCGAGGACGAAATCCGGGCCGCCCTCAAGCGCCATCTCGTGTTCTTCAACACCGAGCCGAACTTCGGCAACGTGGTACACGGCACGGTGATCGCGATGGAGGAGCAGCGGGCCAACGGCGCCGCCATCGACGATGACGCCATCAACTCGGTCAAGTCCGGGCTCATGGGTCCGATGGCCGGCATCGGCGACACACTCAGCCAGAGCACCATCACGCCGATCCTGCTGGCGTTGGGCATCGGCATCGCGGGCGGAAAGGCCAGCGGCACGGCCGTGCCGACGCTCGCCGGAGCCACCGGCAATCCGCTCGGCGCGATCATCTATGTGGTGCTCGTTTCCGTGGTGATCGTGGCTATCGGCTACACCGCCTGGATGCAGGGCTACTCCCGCGGCCGGGCATTCGTGACCGACATCCTGCGTTCCGGCGCGATCGACCGCGTCCTCATCGGCGCCGGGGTCATGGGCAACATGGTGCTGGGCGCGCTGGCCGCAAGCTTCGTGGTCGTGAACCTGGCGCCAACCGTGACCATCGCCGGCGCCCAGATGAACCTGCAAGCCGCGGTTCTCGACCCGCTCTTCCCGGGCGCACTGGCCCTTGGTCTGGTCATCATGACGTGGTGGCTGCTGCGGCGGCGGGTCAATCCGCTGGCCCTGCTGGTGGCCTACCTGGTCATCTCGATCGTGGCGGCGTATCCGTTCTTCGGGCCGGATCACACCACGTCGAGCGATCCGGCGGCTCAGTACCAGGTCTGTACGTCCTCGCTGCTGCACCCGTACTACGCGTGCGGGACGCCGCCGGCGCCTTCCGCGCAGCCGTAGAGCGGCGCTAGGGGGACGGCCGCGGGCGGAACGGCGCTCGGGCGGAACGGCGCTCGGGGGGCCTCCCCTTCCGGAGCCGCACTTCCGTCGATTCTGCCCGGATCGGGCTACATAGCCGGCATTTCGGGTTGGCGGCGCCAGGGGCTGCCCATCTGGTGGGCACATCGCACGCGGCGACGTCGACGGATCGGCTAGGGACGTCGATTCTGCCCAGGGGGTGAGCGGAGATGACGTTTCGTGGTCGGGTGTGGCCGGGACCAGCGCGGGAAGGTCGAATCTAGCCCCGGATTCGGGCAGTTTCGGCAGGTCGCAACCCGAGGTCGCTATGCCATGTCGCGTATGCCACCGGGTGGACGTCACGGCCACCAAACCGAGCCCTCGGGTCGGACAGGTAGCGGGATTCGGGCAGATCGAGCACCCGTCGGCCGCGAGGGCCCAGCACGTCGGCCGCGAGGGTCGGGCGCGTCGGTAGCGAGCACGGCCCAGCACGTCGGCCGCGAGGGTCGGGCGCGTCGGTAGCGCGCGGGTCGGACACGTGGACGGCCTCGTCGGAACGATCCGCGCGCCCGCAGACCACCCCGCCGCGGTGGGCTAGGATGGGATAACCCTGACGCCCCGTCTCGGGCGGCTTGTGGCTCGGGCACGAAGGGCGGTTCGGTCCAGCGAGGATGTCCGTGGACACGCTCAGCCGTCTCGATGTCGACACTCTGGTACGTCGTGCCGAGGCCGAGTTCGACCGCTACGAGGTCCTGAAGGATCTGGTCGACGAGTGCATCGACCTGTCGCTCAACTACCGTCAGAGTGGGCATCCCGGCGGCTCGCGGTCCAAGGTCCACATGATGCTGGCGCTGCTTCTCTCGGGGGCGATGCGCTGGGACATCCGCCGGCCGTGGCTCCGGTTCGGCGACCGGTTCGTGCTTTCCGCGGGCCACGTCGTGCCGCTCGTCTACGCCACTCTGGCGGTGCTGAACGAAGGGCTTCGGGCGCGAACCGAACGGGACGCCGACCCGCGCTTCGCTTTCCCCGCGGACGGACGCTACGCCCTGACGTGGGAACATCTGCTGACCCTGCGGCATCGCGGCGGGCTGCCCGGCCACGCCGAGATGGCTGGACGAACGCTCTTCCTCAAGGCCAACACGGGGCCCTCGGGCCACGGCATGCCGTTCGCCGCCGGCGAGGCGCTGGCGCTCAAGTTGGCCGGCGCGGAGCAGGTCAAGGTTTTCGTCGTCGAAGGCGAAGGCGGTCTCACGCCCGGAGCCGCACACGAGACCAAGAACTCCGCCTGGGGCCTGGGCCTCTCCAACCTGGTCTTCCTGGTCGATTGGAACGATTTCGGCATCGACGAGCGGCCGGCCTCCGCCGTCGTCCACGGCACGCCCACCGATTGGTTCGCGCCATACGGCTGGCGCGTCACGGGCACACAGAGCGGCATGGAATGGGGGCCGGTGACGCACGCCGTCCTGGACGCCGCGCGCGGCGAGAACCCGGACCGCGCCCCGACGATGGCGTGGTTCCGAACGCAGAAAGGCCGCGGCTACGGCAAAGTCGACGCCGCCAGCCACGGCACGCCACACAAGATGAACGCCCCGGAGTTCTGGTCGGCCCGCAAGGAATTCATGGCCCGCTACGGGGTCGAATACGCCGGCGTCGACGAACCCGCCCCGGCCGAGCCCGCTGCGCTCGCCACCCAGGCGGAGACGAACCTGAGGACGGCAATCGGCGTTCTGCGGCAGAACGAGCCGCTCGTGACCTGGCTGTCCGATCGGCTGCTGGAGATCGCCGCGACCGTCCCCGAGGAGATCGAAGGCTTCCGACTCGGCGGCAAGGCGGCCGCCAACCCGGCCTCCGACCGCTCCATCTTCGACTTCGAGGCTTACCCGGCTGAGATGTGGCGCAAGCCCGGCGACAAGCAGCCCAATCGGGCCGGGCTGGCCGCCTGGGGTTCGTACGTCAACGCCGTTGCCCGACGCGACTTCGGCCGCCCGCTGTTCATCGCCTGCTCGGCCGACCTCGCCGAATCGACCAACATCGCGGGCTTCGCCAAGCCCTTTGGAGACATGCCCGGGTTCGGTTGGTACGAGCGCGACTCGAACCCGACCGGCGCGCTCATGCCGACCGAGATCACGGAGTTCACCAACGCCGGCATGATGGGCGGGCTCGCCTCGGTGAACTTCGCGACCGACCCGTTCGCCGAGTTCGACGGCTTCTGGGGCGCGTTCTCGACCTACGCATCCTTCAGCTACCTCAAGTATGGGCCGATGCGCCTCTTCAGCCAGCTGGCCCAGGACTGCGACCTGCGCGTCGGCCGGCTGCTGTACGTGGCCGGCCACTCGGGACCGGAGACGGCCGAGGACTCGCGTACCCACTTCGGCATCTTCGAGCCGGGCGTGACTCAGCTTTTCCCCGAGGGCCACGTCATCGACCTGCATCCCTGGGAGTACAACGAGGTACCGGTCGTGCTGGCGGCGGCCTTCGCCACGGACGTGCCGATAGTGGCGATCCACCTCACGCGGCCCGCCGTCGAGATCCCGGATCGCGCCGCGCTCGGGATGCCGAGCCATTTCGCGGCGGCGCGCGGCGCCTACGTCCTGCGCCCGTTCCATGAGGGAGAGCCCAAAGCCGGCACGGTCTTCGTCCGCGGGACGATGAGCACCGCCAACCTGATCCGGGTCTTGCCCGAGCTGGACGCGCGGCGCCTCAACGTCAAGGTGGTCGCGGCCATCAGCCCGCAGCTGTTCGCACGGCAGGACGACGCCTATCGCTCCACGACAGTCGAGCCGGCCGATCGCCTCGACTCGATGGTCATCACCAACGGCGCCTACAAGCTGATGCGCGACTGGGCCGACGACCCCATCGTTCGCGAGTACTCGCTCAGCTCGGATTGGGACGACCGCTGGCGAACGGGAGGCTCCGTCGACGAAGTCATAGAGGAGGCACACCTCGATGTCGGTCATGTCCTCGGTGCGATCGAGCGGTTCGTGCGCGAGCGCCCGGATCGGCTCAGGAGGCTGCGGGGTCGGCTCGAGGCCGCCGAGCGCCGGTAGTCTCGGGAGTCGCCGGTAGTCTCGGGAGTCGCCAGGCCGCTGTCAGGCTGGACCGTCAGCGTCCGGTCGCGTACCCGAGCCAGACGCCCATCATGTAGTCGGGATGCCCGTAGCACAGCACTTGGGCGCTCCCGCCCTGGTAGTTGACGCCCAGTTGAAGGAGCGTCTGACCGGTAGAAGGCGGCCGCGGCATTCGATGGGGTCGCCGAGGACAGTGCGGCCTGGCTGCCCAGGACGGCATCGATGACGTCCGGGTCGCCGAGGCGCGCCTGCGCCCCGTTCGCGTCGAACAGGCCGGGGCTCATGGCGTAGATGGCCCCGAACACGTCCGCCCGGTGCATCCCGACGCTGACGGCGCCAAAACCGCCCATCGAGTGGCCGGCGATTCCGGGGGCCGCGGGTTTCGCGACCGTCCGGAAGTGGGCGTCGACGTAGCTGACGAGATCGTTGGCGATCGCGTCTTCCCAGTTCCCGGTCACAGATGAGTTGACGTAGAAGCTGCCGCCGAGCGCGTTGAAGCCTCCGGTGAAGACCAGGATCACTTGGCCCGCTCCCGCGCTCGAGTCGAGGCTGCGCAGCAAATTGCCGGCGAGGGTTTCGCCAACGGTGTTGAAGCCGGCGAGGGAGTAGACGACCGGATAGCGCTTCCCGGACGTCGCATAGTCCACCGGCACGAGGATCGAGACCTGGACGACGGCCCGATCGCCCAGCAGGTTGCCGGCCAGCGACGGCGCGTCGATCTCGCAGAGCTGGTGCTGGAAGCCGGCGGTGGTGTCGCCGGCGGCACAGGCACTCTCGTCGGACGTGGCGCTCGGGGCAGGCGACGCCGCGCCCGAAGCCGGGGTCTGCGAGGAGGTCGGCGAGGAGGTCGGCGAGGTCGATCCCGAGCCACACGCGGCCAGCAAGACTGCGGCAATGAGGAGCGCCGCGCCGAAGCGCTCGCGCGGATGTCCAAACACGGTATTTCCTCGGGTTCGAGCAGGGGCTCCGCTCCTGACGGGAGCGCGGCGCCCTGTCAGTCCTTCCAGACGCAGCCCGAGCCTCGAGTGTTCATATCGGGCCTCAAGCCTCGGCCGCCGCCTGGCGGGCCCGCCCCTGCCGCCGGGCGAGAGGCGCCGCTATCGAAGCCGAGGGGCCACCAATGGCTCGATCACCGAGCGCATGCGGCGCAACGCCTCCTCGAGGTTGGCGCGCGAGTTCGCGTAGCTGAGACGGAGGTGGTCGCGGCCGACATGGCCGAAGGCCGTCCCCGCCAGAACGGAGACTCCGCCCTCGTAGAGCAGCTTGTCGGCCATCTCGGCGCCCGTCAGGCCGGTTCCGGAGATGTCGGGGAAGGCGTAGAACGCGCCTTCGGGAAGCAGGCAGGTCACTCCAGGAATGGAGTTCAGCCCGGCCACCACGAGGTCGCGGCGGACTCGGAACTCGGCCACCATCTCGTCCACCGAATCCTGCGGCCCGGTCAGCGCTTCGACTCCCGCCCACTGGGTCGCCGCGTTCGTGCAACTCACGCTGTTGACAAGCAGCCGGCTAAAGGGCGTCACCAGCGGCTCGGGCACGATCCCGTAGCCCAGACGCCAGCCCGTCATGGCGTAGGTCTTCGAGAAGCCGTCGAGCACGATCGTCCGTTCGGCCATGCCCGGCAGCGACGCGATCGAGACGTACTCGCCCTCGTAGATGATCCGGCCGTAGATCTCGTCGGCGAGGACCACGAGGTCGCGCTCGCGCGCAACGGCCGCGATCTGCTCCATGTCTTCACGGGTCGAGACGCCGCCGGTCGGGTTGGCAGGTGAGTTCAGGATGAGCAGCCGCGTCCGGGGCGTGACGAGCGTCGCGAGTTCCGCCGGATCGAGCCGGAAGCCGTTCTCCTGGCGGATCGGGCACGGCACCGCCTTGCCGCCGACGTAGTTCGCCATCGATTCGTAGATCGGGAACCCCGGGTCCGGGTAGATGACTTCGTCCCCTTCGCTGACGAGAGCGAGGATCGCGAAGAACATGACGGGCTTGCCGCCGGGCGTGACGACGACCCGATCCGGCGTCACGGCGAAACCCTTGCGAATGGTCGCGTCCGCGGCGATGGCGGCGCGCAACTCGGGAATACCCACAGTCGGGGTGTAGTGGGTCGCGCCCTGGTCGAGCGCACGCTGGGCGGCCTGGCGGATGTTCGCGGGGGTGTCGAAGTCGGGCTCGCCGATCTCGAGATGGATTACCGAGCGACCGGTCGCCTCCAGCGCTCGTGCCCGAGCCGCGGCTTCGAAGGCGGTCTCCGTTCCGATGCGATCCATGCCTGCTGCGAGTCTCATCGCCCGATCCTACATCGGCGGGCCGGGTTCGCCCACAGCTCGGCGCTGGAGCCGGCTCAAGTTTCGGGCGTCGAACCACCCGAAGGATGGGGAGGCCTGGAGGCCAGGGATTGATAACATCCGGTCATGCCCGACTTCTACGACATCGATCGAGCCAACGCCCGGCTGCCAGAGCTGCGCCAAACCCTGGAGGTGCTGCTGTCGCTGCGCCTGGAGTTGATCCAGGTTCGGGACAGGATCGCGGACCTCAACCTGCCGCAGCCGGTGATGGGCGGCGCATCGCCAGGGGCGTCTCCCGCCGGCGCCCGGAGCGCGGAAGTCGAGGCCGAGACGAACAGGCTGCGGATGCGCATGCAAGGCCTGGTCGATCAGATGCAGGCGGCGGTCATCGAGATCGACTCGTGGGGAATCGTCTTGCGGGACATTCAAACCGGCCTGGTCGATTTTTCGGCGCTGGTTGCCGGGCGGCAGGTTTGGCTATGCTGGCGCCTCGGCGAGGATGAAGTAGGCTGGTGGCACGAGCTCTCCGAAGGGTTCGGCGGGCGCCGCCGGCTGGAGGACCTGATCTGACTGAAGGCACGGGCCGTTCCGGAATCATCCTGCAGTACGGACGCCGCAAGGCCTACCGGCCGATACCGGCGGAACGCCGGCGCGCAGCTCTCGAGGCGGGCCTGAAGGCCTACGAACGGGGCAACTTCTTCGAGGCCCACGAACTGCTCGAACCGGCCTGGATGGGCACCTCAGATCTTGCCGAGCGAGCCCTCTATCAAGGCCTGATCAAGCTCGCGGCAGGTTACGTGCACGCTATCCGAGGCAATCCGATCGGAATGACCCGCAACCTGCATGGGGCTCGGAAGTACCTCGAGGTTTCGTTGCGTGCGGGTCCGGAACACAGCCTCAGCGCGGGGATCGACCTGCCCGCGCTGATCGTCGAGATCGACGCGCGGCTCGACGCTTTGATGACCCTCCCATCGGTGGTGAACACGATTCCTGCCGCCATGCTCGACCTGGCAGATACGCCGCCACCGATACGCTGACGTCGCGGTGAGCGCGGCTCGGGCGCGGCCCGGGCGAGTGCCACCGCTGCGACCACCCTGGGAACGCTAGCGCGCGACGTCGTCCATGGATTCGCTCACCAGGCGCCGGAGATCGGCCGCAGCAGACTCTCCCGACCACTCGAGCATCTGGAGCAGGTTGAGCAGGTCGATGAGCCGAACCAGGCGGCGCCAGCCTTTGGGCAGCGAGCCGCCGGCCGCGCGGTAGGCCGCCGCGAACGCGACGCCGAAGCCCGCCGGGCGAACGCGTTCGTCGCGCAGGAAGATCGCGAAGTCGAGTAGCGGCGACGCGGCACACGCGAACTCCCAGTCGAGCACGCCGCAGATGCGCCACGCGCCTGGGTCTTGCCGGACGAGCAGATTCCACGGCTTGAAGTCGCCGTGAGCCAGCACCGCCTCCCGCCAGATCGGCTCGACCTCGGGAGCGCTCGACACCGCAACGTGGCGGACTCTGGCGGACAGTTCCGGACCTAGATGCTCCGCGGCGGGGCCGTCCAGGGACGCGATCAGAGTCGGTGCCCAGGCGGGCATCGGAGCGGCGACTCTTAGCTCCCGGCCGCGCGCTCCCAGAAAACCCGTCGAGGGGAAGCGGGTCTGGTGGATTGCCGCCAGGACCGCTCCGCAGGCCGTTGCCAGCTCCAGGGCCGTCGCGGAGTCGCAGGCGCGCAGCACATCGTCGAGCGGTTCCCCTTCGATCCAATCCGCGAGCGCAAACGGCGGATCGGCAGCCGCGTCGGTGGCAAGCATTCTCGGCACGGGCGCCCGGTTGCGCACTTCGGCCATGACCGCAGCCTCGCGTGAGCAGGCCAACGGATCGGCGACGTAAAGGCGAAACGCCAGAGGGGAGGGAGCACCCGCGACCGTCAGACGGTAGTTCGAGTTGCGAAGACCGCGCGTCTGGCGCTCCGCCAGGAGGACGCGCGCGCCGGGGAAGAACGCACGGACGCGTCCCTCCAGGTCCTCGATCGACAGCTCGGCGAACGGGCGAGCCCGCTCCCAGTTGCGCTCCACGCCGCGATTCTTGCGCACCGTGGCACCCGCCGGGGCGCCGATCCGTGCAGCCCGTAGACTTTCCGCCGTGCCCGACCCCGCCGTGCCCGACCCCGCCGTGCCCGATCTCACCCGGACCTCCACCATGCCCACCATGCCGGCGACGCGCGGGCCGGACCGCCGCTATCACGCCGTCGCGCACCGGTTGGGGATGACGCCCGAACAGCTCGTCATCGCCGTCGGAGTCATGTCGGCCCTGGCTGTCGCGGCGCTCGATTCGACCGTCGTGTCGACCGCCATGCCGACCATCATCGGCAACCTCGGCGGCCTCTCCGAGTACGGCTGGGTCTTCTCGGCCTACCTGCTCGCCTCGACCGTGACGGTTCCGCTCTACTCCCGACTCGCCGACATGTACGGCCGAAAGCCGATCTTCCTGACCGGGCTCGCGCTCTTCGTCGGCGGCTCGATGCTGTGCGGCCTGGCCGGCTCGATGACGACGCTGATCCTCTTCCGAACGATCCAGGGGCTCGGCGCCGGAGCCGTCCAGCCGATCGCCTTCACGATCGCGGGCGACGTCTTCGAGAGCGAGCAGCGCGCCAGGATCCAGGGCCTCTTCTCCGGGGTGTGGGGAGCCTCCGCAGTTGTCGGGCCGGCGATCGGAAGCATCATCACGACTACGGTCGGCTGGCGCTGGGTCTTCTTCGTCAACGCGCCTGTGGGATTGGCGGCGGCGCTGCTCATCGGCCGGTTCCTGCACGAGCGAGTGGAGCGGCACCGTCACCGGCTCGACCTGGCGGGGGCGGCGATCCTGACCGCCGGCCTGGTCTCATTGCTGTTCGCGGCTACCGAAGGCGGCCAGCTGTGGGGCTGGACCTCGCCCGTGACGCTGGGCCTGGTCGTAGTGGCGGTGGCGCTCATCGTGTCGTTCGTGCTGTTCGAACGTCGGATCGCCGAGCCACTGATCGACCTGAGCCTGCTGGGCATCCCGGTCATCGCCGCGGGGCTCGCGATCGGCGGTCTTTCGGGCGTCGTGATGTTCAGCCTCTCGACCTACGTGCCGCCGCTGGTCCAGGGCGTCTTTGGCGGGACGGCGCTGCAGGCCGGAATCGCCGTGGCGGCGATGTCGATCGGCTGGCCGGTAGGCTCGATCGTCGGCGGGCGCGCACTGCTGCGGTTCGGCGCCCGACCCACCGTCCTGGTGGGGATGGCGATTCTGGTGGTCGGGACGATCGTCGTGACCCAGGCCATACGGCCCGGAACGCTCGGTGGCGGGCTCGTCGTCGCGGCCCTGGGTGAGGCGATAACCGGGCTCGGCATGGGCCTGTCGGCGACCACGATCCTGGTCATGGTGCAAGCCGCCGTGCCGTGGCAGCGCCGGGCCGTAGCGACGGGGCTGGTCCAGTTCAGCCGCACGATCGGCGGGGCCGTCGGCGTGGGCCTGCTGGGCGGAATCGTGACGGCGTCGGTGGGAAACAGTTCGGCGCAGATCCTCGATCCGATCGGCCGCAACTTCATTCCGGCGGCGCAGCTCGCGTCGATGCGCTCGGCGCTTTCCGGCGGCCTGGAGTGGGTGTTCGTCATCCTGGCCGTGGACGCGCTCGTGGTCACGGCGGTCGCGATCCGGATGATGCCGGCGGTCCGGATCGAGCGGCGGAGTGGTGCGGGCGCCACGCCGGCCGAGTCGGCGACGCCCGCACCCACTGGCCCAACCCCGTCGAGCGGGTCGGCGGCCCAGCCAGCCGCTCAGCCAGCCCCCCGCTCAGACGCCCGTTCAGCTGCCTCCGACGCGAAGTAACGCGACGGCATCCGCGTAGTCGCGGTATCTCAGCCTGGTGCCCGCGCGCTCGCCGAGTCCCAGCCATCGACGCCGGTCACTTCGCCTGCCCTTCTCCGGGTCGAAGACGACCAGGATCGAGCGCCGGCCGTTTGGCGGCGGCTCCCCGCGCCACCACGCCTCGAACGCGCCGAGCGGGTCGGGGCAGACGCCGGCTAAGCTGGCCGCATGGCCGCGGACCTCTCGAAGCACCTCGCTCCGCCATAGGGCGATGCCGGCGCGCTCTGCCAGCTCGGCGCCGAGGGAGCGCCGCTTGGCATTGAAGCTGCCGAACGCGTCCTGCAGATCGGGGAAGCGGGTCCGGTTTTCGATGTGGAGCAGCGCGGCATGCTCCGCCGACCAGGCCACCAGGTCGGCGCGCCCGGCGAACTGGTAATGCTGGAAGGGCTCGTCGAGCCCGACCGCGAAACCGATCGCTCGCAGGTGGGCAGCCTCCGCCTCGCCCATGGCGGCGTGAACCGGATCCGCGGCGCGCCGGGTCAGCGGTTCGCGTCGGCGCGGGTCTTCGAGGCCGAACTCCGCCCGGAGACGCAGCGCGTCGGCCAGTCGGACGTACGTCTCGAGCGACCCGAGTTCGCCCGCTTCGATGTCGTGAACGGTCGTGAGCCCGACCCCCGCGAGCTTGGCCACGACGCTCAACGTCAAGCGGCGGCGAATGCGTTCCTCGCGCAAGGCCAGGCCGAGTGTCACTGTGAGCCTCCGCACCTCGCGTTCCGCCCGTCGATCTCTTGCCATTTGGCCGCTTGGCTCCGCTCCGAGCCGAGGATCCTGCAGGATTTCGGTGCTACCGAAAGGATTCGGCTTGGCGCGCACGATCTGCCCCTCCAGTGCCGAGCCAAGACGGCTCGGATGCGCCTCAGGATGCCAAGCACGCCTCATCTGGCCCTTATCGGTGGCCGACCTCGAGGACCAGGGCGCCGCCCGGTCCTCGACTCTGCGCCGGACCGCGATTCGCTTCGGTGCCACCGAAAATTCGCGAGGTAAGCTCGGGGACCGGGGCCCGGCCCGGCGGGGGTCGCCGCGCGACTACTCCCGCAAGACCGCCACGCCTGTCGCGCTCCCCAGTCGGCGCGCCATGACCGCCACCGCCTCCGGGTTCGAGTCGACGAGCAGGAAGCGCCGGCCAAGCTCGAGTGCCGCCGCTCCTGCCGTGCCACTCCCAGCGAAGAAGTCCGCGACGACTCCCCCCACCGGACAGGAGGCGGAGACTACACGTCGCAGCACCGCCACCGGCTTTTGCGTGGGATAGCCCGTCCGCTCCACGCCGCTCGGCGGCACGATCGTCTGCCACCACGTGTCGGTCGGAAGCTTGCCGCGAGCTGCCTTCTCGGGACCGACCAGTCCAGGCGCCATGTACGGGATCCGCTCAACCGCCTCGGCGTCGAACCAGTAGCGATCCGGATCCTTCACGTAAACGAGGATGTCGTCGTGTTTGGCCGGCCAGCGGTTCTTCGTGCGGGCGCCGTAGTCGTATGCCCAGATGACCTCGTTGAGGAAGCACTCGCGCCCGAAGACCGCGTCGCACAGCACCTTCGCGTAGTGCACTTCGCGCGGATCGAGATGAAGGTACAGGCTGCCTGTGGGAGCGAGCACCCGGCGCATCTCGACCAGGCGCGGCTCGAGGAAGTCCAGGTAGTCGTCGTGGACGTCGAGATAGCTGTTGGCTCCCAGCTGGATCGTCCGGTAGCGTCGTCCGCCGAACCCGGTCCGATCTCCGCCCTCGGGATCGGCGACGGTCCGCAGCCGCCGCAGGGTTTGCCGCTTGCCCGTGTTGAACGGCGGGTCGATGTAAACGAGGTCGATCGAGTCGTCCGGCAGCGCAGCCAGCACGGTCAGGTTGTCGGCCAGCACGATCCGCCCGATCGCCCCGCCCAGGATGTCGACCCTGTCAGCCATGCCGCGAGATCCGGCTACGACGTCATTTCGGGTAGCGGCCCGTCAGCTTCTTCCAGACACGGTGCGGGGCGTGGAAGGCGGGCGCCCCCGGCAGGAACATGTAGGGGCACAGGCCCGCGACGACGTCGATGTCGTGTTCCTCGCAGAACTCGATCGCCGTCTTGGTCTTGGCGCCCGGCGCCATCCCGCCGTACATCCAGACGTGCTTGATGCCGGCCTCGGCGCAGTCGGCGACTACCTGGTCCGTCGACTTGGCCGAGGTCATGATCAGCGCACCCTCGACGGGCGGATCGATGTCCTGGACCCGGGCAAAGCACGGCTGGCCGTCGATCTCCTTGGCCACCGGATTGACCGGGATCGCCTCGTAACGGCGCTGCCGGAACTCCTGCCACAGCGCCGTCCCGAAGCCTTTCGGGTGACGCGACACGCCCACGACGGCGATGCGCTTGAGTCCGAGGAAGTCGTCGACCCGCTTCATGGTTGTCATGGGATCCCCTTTCTGTATGCCGGCGTAGTCTGCCACGGGAGCACCTGTCGGCGAAGGGTCGGACGGACCGACTCGGACGGCTTTGCGGCTCTCCGACGCGGTCCAGCATCATTACCGACGGCACTTTTGCGCCGATTCGAGCGCGGCCAACCTGTGGACAGCGGCCCCTCAACGGTCGGCGAGAAAGCAACGGTTCGGAGGAGACGCGGTGAAGAAGGCGGTCGTGGTTTACCGCTCCCATTCGGGAGTGACATGTGGCTACGGTGAGGAGATCGGGCGGTTCCTGACGGAACACGGCGTCGCGGCACAGGTCGTGTCCGTGGGCGAGTGCGACTTCGCGACCCTGGCCGACGCCGACTACCTCTTCCTCGGCTGCTGGACCAGCGGCATGTTCTTCGTCATGCAGCACCCCGACGGTCCGTGGCTCGCCTTCGTGCGCGACATGCCAGCGACCCCGAGGCCCAAGGCCGCGCTCTTCACCACCTACAAGATCGCCACCGGCAGCCAGTTCGGGAAGATGCGAGCCGCGCTCGCCGGCAAGACAGCGGCACCGAGTCTCGAGTTGAAGTCGCGCAGCGGCCATCTTTCCGGCGCCGACAAGCTCGCCCTCGCGCAATTCCTGTAGACCTGGGCGCGCGGCAGGGGCACGCGAAACATAACGCCGCCGCCTCGTCTGTGAGTAACGAGGCGGCGGCGCGGGATGGAGCGGCCGGTGGCGGGGAGCGCCTAGCCAAGCGATGGGTAGCCCGTCGTGTCGCTACCCCACCCCGGCCCGGAAATGGCTTGTCTCAGGCGATCAAATCGGGGTCTCCGTCGGGGTGACGGCCGGAGTGGGCGTTGGCTTCGGCAGGAGGTCCTCCAGCGCAGCCAGAGCCTTGTGGGCGTCCATGCGCGCGGTCCAGAACGCCATCCACGCTTGGAACAGCGACGTTCGGGCGGAAGTCAGAACCGGCGCGGCTGTACCGTCCGCCAGCTGCGTGGGCGTCAATGCCAGCAAAGTCGCCGGCAGCGGCGTCGCCAGGGGCGGGCGGCCGTCCGCGAAGTATTCGACAACGTCCCCGCGGCTCGAGGTCTCCACGACGCCACCACCGGCGAAGCGTGAATCTGCGGTCGGATGGGTGCCGGACCAGCGCATCACCTGACCGTTCGAGACCGTGGTGAGAGTCCCATCCGGGAGCCATCCGCCGTTGCCGACGTCAGTCGTGAGACCGGTCGCCAGATCGACGAGAGTTCCGGAGACGAGCAGGCTCGCGCCATTCGGGCTGAAGGCCACGTTCGGGTAGTCAGGCGGTACGCCCGAGCTCGCCGCGAGGTGGAGGCGCGGGAACGAAGCCAGCGTCTTCGACCCGGAGGACGACACGATCTCGAGGGATCCGGTCAGGTTGCCCAGAGATCCGCCGGGACCGTAGGTGGGATGGATCACTGCGAGCTTGCCGCCGTCCTGCGAGAAGGCGATCGGCACTCCCTGCCGGGACGCGCCCACTGAGTGACCGTTCCGGGTCACGTAGGTCGCGCCGTAGAAGTTCGCCCCGCTCTGGCCGACCACGGCCAGCTCGCCCGAGCCGCTTCCGACGAGCACTCCCCCGTCCAAACCTTCCGTGGTGTCGGGCGTGGCGTACTGGCCCGGCAGAGCACCGATCTGGTGGCCGGTTACGTCGACCAGCGCGATCGTGGACCCCGCCGCAAAGCGGCTTCCCAGGCCAGCGCTCGGCGAGGCGACCGCGACGGTCGTCGAGTCGACCCAGACGGCAGCCGTGCCATTCGCGCTCCCGGTCACGCGACCGGCGGCATCGCGGATCTGGATCCGACTGCCTCCCTGAGGTCCGGCGCTGACCTGAGCCAGGAGCATGTGGCCCCCGTCAGGAGCCCACGCGATCGGCCAGCCCGACAACGAGGAGACGCCGGCAGGAACGATCGGTCCCGGGGTATCCGTGGAACCGGGCGTCGGCGCGACTGTCGCCTTCGGCTGGGGAGTCGCTCCCCCGACGCCACTGGATTGCTCTTCGGCGGGCGAGACGCTCGGCCCGTTATCGGGCGCGGATGCGGAGGCTGACGGCTGCGGACTTGCCTGCCCCTCGGTCGCAGAAGGAGATTGGCTCGCGGATCGCGTGGCCGTGGGCGAGGGGCTCGTCGAGGGACGCGTCGCCGGGATCAGCTGAGGCAATTCGAACGCGAGTCCGATCGCCGCAACCAGCAGGATAGCCAGGGCGGCCGGAGCAAAGCGACGGAACTCGAATCCGGAGGCGAAGCCCCACGGGAGATTCGCCACCCGCCGCCGCGCCGATTCCCTGACGAGTATGGAGGCGGGAAGTGTCGTCTGGCGCCAGCTCGCGGCCAGCAGCCGGTCGGCCATGCGATAGCCGGAGAACAAGCTGCGGCACTTCTGGCAGCCTTCGACGTGACGCCGTTCCGCCTCACGCAGTCCGGCCAGGCTGCCGGTCTGAGCCACTTCGCCGAGCCGGTCGGACGAGACGTGGCTGGAGGGCATGGGGCTCACGCCGGCTCACCGGCGTGGTCGTAGCCGGCCAGCCGCTCCGCCAGGTGGCGTCGCGCTCGGTGCAGGAGTGTGGCGACGGTGCCACGGGTTACGTCCATTACTTGGGCTGCTTCCTCTTGTTCGTATCCGAGGCCGTAGACGAGGACGACGGCCACGCGCTCACGTCCGGGAAGCCGGGTGATAGCCGCCGACACGTCGATGGAGAGTGAAGGGTCCACTGGCACGAAGGCCACAATCTGATCTTCTGAGCCCTGTCGCCGCTGCCGCTTGAGATGCTCGAACGTCCGTCGGGCCGCGATGCGACGAACCCAGGCCTCGAGCTTGGCCTCGTCGCGGAGCTGATGCTCGCGTTCGCGGGCGTGAAGGAGAGCGTCCTGCGCGATGTCCTCTGCGCTCGATCCGGCACCGAGGGCACGACATAACACAGTGAGATCGGCGAAGAGCTTCGTGTAGTTGGCGTCAACTCGATCTCTTACCCCCACAACGAGGCTGGCTCCCTTCACATGAGTAAGAGGGCCCGGGGGCCCCCCGCGTTGACAAGCGCCGAAGATACCGTGCCAGAAACGACAAGAAGTGGGACGAGCCGGCGAAGACGCCCCGTGGCGCCGGCCGCGGCCGCGCCGCCGAACTCATCCACCTGAGGGGTCAGCCCACGAAAATGCCCCGGTCCAATGCCGGGGCGATGGGCCCGGATGCAGGGCGACTCAGGCCCAGGCTGCCCAAAAAGAGGGAGCAGGATCGGCCCCCAGTGGGGGCCGATCCTGCTCAGTGGTCAGATCGGAGAACGCCGGCTGAGAGCGTTCTCGATTCAGCCGCGGCCAAATGCGCGACGCCGGCCGCCCAAGCTGCTGACCACGAAGATGACAATTAGCGCACCGGCCACGGCGACGATGATGCTCGTCGCGTTGACGCCGGTCACGTTGAGGCCTGGGATCTTGAGAACTTGATCGGCGATCCAGCCGCCGACGACAGCTCCCACGATTCCGAGTACGACCATCATCAGAAGGCCTTCGCGGCTCCCGGCGATGAGACTTGCGATGAAGCCGGCGATTGCGCCC
>Ga0209638_1000137_pt1 | contig 47496 bp, 39 predicted proteins | sample BarGraNGADG00211_FD_184490 | JGI IMG/M metagenome (GOLD analysis project Ga0209638, IMG submission 184490) | Arctic peat soil microbial communities from Barrow, Alaska - Barrow Graham LP Ref core NGADG0002-211 (SPAdes) (version 2) | ecosystem: Environmental > Terrestrial > Soil > Wetlands > Peat... | reverse complement strand
TTGCCCCCGGGACCCCCGTGACTTGCATGTGTTAAGCACGCCGCCAGCGTTCGTCCTGAGCCAGGATCAAACTCTCCAAGAGATTTTGATGATTAGCTCGCCGAACGCGACCTTCGAACGCGTCCAAAGATCGCGTCCGGAATCCATAATGTTCGTGAATTGATCTCTCGCTGCAGCACACGATCGCCGCAGCTCAAATGAGAGCCATCGCACAACATCACACACTCGATTGTCAATCAGCAAAACATCGATTCCCCGGTGCTCTGGGGAAAGGTGAATCTAGTGTCACTGCGAGCAAATTCAAGTGCTCGCGAAGAGATTTTTCGGGATGAAATCACGCAAGGAAAACTGCCTCCATCACGGATCGCGCGGATGGACGCGGATTAACAAACAAACAGTTCCGCCCTTCCCGCGACTTCTCTACTTCTCGTCGAACGGACGGCCCGGACGATCATCTTCATCGTCATCTTTGCCGTCGTCGTCGTCGTCGTCGTCATCCAGATCTACGAGATCGTCGTCCTCATCATCATCATCATCGTCGTCGTCGTCGTCGTCATCCTCGTCGTCATCATCCTCGTCGTCGTCATCTTCGTCGTCGTCGAGGGCGTCATCGAGGTCATCATCATCGTCCTCGTCGTCGTCCAGGTCCTCATCATCGTCGAGGTCGTCGTCCTTGAGATCGTCGTCGTCACTCGGCGACAGCGAGAATGGATCGACCGCTGCGGCAAAGAGGCCGATCGAATCCGAGATCTCGAACAGGTCCGGCATTGTAGAGCGCTCCAGTAAGGAGGGTGGTGGATGAGACGGCTGATGTTCGACTCGCGCGAGCGTTACAGCGTTGCTCGCTCGCGCTTCGTTCCACGCGAAATCTTCTTGCGATCGCTCTGGCCCAGGAGACGCTTCCGCAGCCGGATCGACTTCGGCGTTACCTCGATGAGCTCGTCGTCTTCGATATACTCGAGCGCGCCTTCCAGCGTCAACTCCCGAGGCGGTTCGAGACGAATGTTTTCGTCCGTTCCGGTCGTGCGCATGTTGGACATCTTCTTCTCCTTCGTCGGGTTCACGTCCATGTCGCCGGGCCGTGAATTCTCTCCGACGATCATCCCCTCGTACACCGGATCGCCCGGCGAGACGAAGAGCGTGGACCGCTCTTGCAGCGCGGCCAGGGCGAATGCGACGATCGTGCCATTCTCCATCGAAACCAGCGTTCCCCGGGAGCGCGTCGCCAGCGACCCAGCCCACGCCCCGTACTCGAGGAAACGGTGGTGCATGATGCCGGTGCCACGCGTGTCCGTCAGGAACTCCGACCGGTAGCCGAACAGGCCGCGCGCCGGAATGCGGTAGAGCACGCGGACGAGGTTCTGCCCCGGATTCTTCATCTCGATCATCTCGCCGCGCCGCGGTCCGAGCTTCTCGATCACCGCGCCCAGGTAGTCCTCGGGTACGTCGATCGCGAGCTCCTCGTACGGCTCGAGCTTCTCACCGTTCATGCCGGACTTGAGAATGACGCGAGGGCGCGAGACCTGAAACTCGTATCCCTCGCGACGCATCGTCTCGATGAGAATGGACAGATGCAGCTCGCCGCGCCCGCTCACCGTCCAGGTGTCAGTCGCATCCGTGTCCTCGACCCTGAGCGCGACGTTCCGCTCGAGCTCCCTGTACAACCGGTCCCGAATCTGCCGCGACGTGACATACTTCCCATCCTTGCCTGCGAAGGGCGAATTGTTGACGAGGAAATCGACGCTGATTGTCGGCTCCTCGACGGCAATGCCGGCGAGCCGTTCCGGATGCTCGAGATCCGTCACGGTCAATCCGATCTCGACGCCCTCCAGGCCGGCGAGCGACACGATCTCACCAGCCGGCGCGCTCTGCACCTCGAGGCGCTCGAGCCCCTCGTAGACGTAGAGCTTCGTGACCTTCGCTTGCTCGTTCTTCTGGCTGGTGTCCATCGGCAGGAGCAGCACCTGATCGCCGACGTGCACCGTCCCACGCTCGATCCGCCCGATGCCGAGCCGTCCGAGGTATGGCGAGAAATCGATCGTCGAGATGAGCATCTGGAAGGGCGAGTCCGCGTCGCTCGGCGCCTGCGGAACCGCCGAGAGGATCATGTCGAAGAGCGGATCCAGATTGACCGCCTTCACGTCCATGTCCAACGTCGCCACGCCTTCGCGCGCCGAGGCATAGACGACGGGCGCGTCGAGCTGCGCCTCGTTGGCCTCGAGCTCGATGAAGAGATCGAGCACTTCATCATGCACGCGCATGGGATCGGCGCCTTGACGGTCGATCTTGTTGATGACGACAATGGGGGTGCGTCCGAGTTCGAGCGCCTTGCGGAGCACGAAGCGCGTCTGCGGCATAGGCCCATCGAAGGCATCTACAACAAGCAGCACGCCGTCCACCATGCGCAGAATGCGCTCGACCTCGCCGCCGAAATCGGCGTGGCCGGGCGTGTCGACGACGTTGATCTTGGTGCCTTTCCAGCGAACGGACGTGTTCTTCGCGAGGATGGTGATCCCGCGCTCACGCTCCAGCGGATTGGAGTCCATCACGCGTTCGGCGACGACCTGATTTTCCCGGAAGGCGCCGGCCTGCCGAAGCATCTTGTCGACCAGGGTCGTCTTCCCGTGATCGACGTGTGCGATGATGGCGATATTACGAATCTGCATAGCCTGAAAATATACCCTACCGAACGAAGCCCCAACAAGCTGGGCGGTAAAGCCACTTGACGGTCTGGCCGGATTGCGACATTCTACGGGCGTAGGCATACACCCTGGCAGGAGGTGTCCGATGCACCAACAGCACGACCCCGCCCTGGAGCAGTACCCGCAGGGACGTGGCTATGGCCACGATTACATGCGCGGCGGGGAGGTTCTCGGCGGCTACGGCTACTCGAACCGCGACGAGTACGCGCTTCCACGAGGAGAGCTCGAGCTCGAGCAGACCCGGGAATCGCGAGGTGACGACTCGGCCCAGAGCAACGCTCCGCCGCTGCAAACATAAGGGTCGCAGAAAGAGCATCGGGTTCACCGCGGGGCGCCAGGCTGGCGCCCCGTTTCTTTTCGTCAACGCAGGGTGCGATGTCCAACGTCGGCCCTCCGCCTCCGACGTCCCTTGGCAGGACAAGCCGGCTACGCCACACCGTTCTCAGAGTGGCCGCCGATATCGCAGATCCGCCGCTCCTATGCGCACACCCACGTTGCAGGACGGACGCTAGGAAGCCGGACGGGCGTACGCGATGTGCGCGGTGCTGATGATCAGCAGCTGGTCGGCAGCGAAGAGTGGGAGGAAGCGCAACGGTGTGTTGTTGAGAAAATCGACGAGGCGGGGGCGATCGGGCCGCAACTCGGTGAAGATCGAGCCGCTTCGTGACTCGCCGTTCACGAATACGATCTCGACATGCATGCCGACCACGCCGACCTCGGCGGGATCATCGCTCTGCGGCAATGCGGTGGCGACGACTGCGATCTGAGACTTCTGAACGAGGAGCAGCTCCTCCGAGGGGAGCACCAGGGGGAGAAAGGGAGCGGAGTCGTTCAAGACGTCGAGTGGCTCTTCGGGTCCGGCTCTGAAACGCGCGAAGGCCTGGAGGAAGATGTCGCCCTCGAGGCGAAGTCCCGAGGCGAGTGTGAGCTCGACGCGATGCCGCACTTTCTCAATTCGATAGTCACTCATAGTGGATGAGTGTCGGTAACCGCGAGCGGAACGTCAAGCGGTCCGTCCAGTGGCGGCGCGCGCGGGCGTTCCGTTACGTTCCGCCCGTGCTCGGACGCGTGCTGGCCATCATTGCACTTCTGGCCTTGAACGGCTTTTTCGTCGCGGCGGAGTTTTCCGTCGTGCGCTCGCGCCGGTCGCGCCTGGAAGCGATGGCGCGAGGCGGCGACGCCAAGGCCCGCCTCGTTCTCAAGGCGACGGCCAGCCTCGCCCGTCTGCTGTCGGCCAGCCAGCTCGGCATCACACTCGCCAGCATCGGCATCGGCGCGCTGGCGGAAGAGACACTCTCGCACGTTTTCGTGAACGCTTTTGCGTCCCTGCCGGCGTTGGCGCGCCTCGGCACCGTCGCTGGGCTGGGCACCATCTGCGCGCTCGCGGTGGTGACGTACGGTCACGTCGTCTTCGGCGAGCTCGCGCCGCGGAGTGCGGCGCTGAACCATCCGGAGAGGGTGGCGCGATGGCTCGTGCCACCACTGCTGATCTTTGCGTGGATCACGACTCCGTTCACCTTCGTGCTCAACACGTCGGCGGCGCTCGTGCTCAGGATCTTCGGGCAGACATCAGTCGCCCCGGAAGAGAACGTCCACTCCGCCGACGAGCTGCGCATTCTCGTGGAGCAGAGCCAGGAAGTGGGCGTGCTCCAGCGGCAGGACGCCGCGCTCATCGAGGGCGTGTTCGAGTTCTCGGAGAAGAATGCCCGCGAGGTGATGACGCCGCGCACCGCGATCGACGCGCTCGACGTCGACACCCCGCTGGAGGAGACGATGGCGTTCGTGATCGAGACCCAGCGGTCGCGCTACCCGGTGTACGAGGAATCGATCGACAACATCATCGGGCTCATGCTGGCGAAGGACCTCATCCCGATACTGCGCGATCCGCCGAAGAACTTCACGGTGGCGGACATCATGCGGCCGGTCCACGTGGTACCAGGCTCGCGCGAAGTGGAAGAGGTGCTCGCCGACTTCAAGCGGCTCAAGGAGCACATGGCGGTCGTGCTCGACGAGTACGGCGGCACGGCGGGCGTCGTGACGATGGAGGACCTGCTCGAGGAGATCGTCGGAGAGATTCTCGACGAGCACGACGACGCCGAGCTCCCGACGCCCGGCGCCCCCGACGCGGATGCCCTCCTCCCGGGCACGACGAACATCGGCGAGCTGAACGAGCGCTTTGACCTGGAGATCCCCGACGACGAGTACACGACGATCGGCGGATACATTTTCGGGGCGCTCGGTCGGTTACCGGTCGTGGGAGACCGGGTGACGGCGTCGCACGCGGTGTTCACGGTGAAGGCCATGCAGGGGCGCCGGATCGAGACGCTCGCGGTCGATCTTCGTTCCGTTGGGGATCGGCGGGATAGGTAGCGCGTACTCGGGCTATTCCAACGTCCGAGATACTCGTGTGAGCTACGACGTTTTTCGGACGATATCTGCACACAGCAGAATGGCCTCGATCATACTCGATGCATCGGCGATTCCCTGACCCGCAATGTCGAGCGCCGTCCCATGATCCGGCGACGTGCGAGGAAAGGGCAACCCGAGCGTGACATTCACCGCCGACCCGAACGACGCGACCTTGATCGCCGTCATCCCGACGTCGTGGTACGGTGCGATGACCGCGTCGAACGACCCGCGCATGGCCCGCACGAACACCGTGTCCGCTGGAAAGGGGCCGAGCAGCCCCGAAGCTCGCGCAGCGGGCGCGAGCAGCTCGTCGTCCTCTCGACCGAAGCGCCCGCCGTCGCCGGCGTGAGGATTGAGCGCGCAGAGTGCGATGCGGGGCTCGGGGATCTGGAACCAGGTGCGCAGCCCCTCGCGCGTCACTTCAGCGGCCGTCGCGATGGCGGTGGCGGTGAGCGCGCGGGGGACGTCCCGCAGCGCAATGTGCGTCGTCGCCAAGACCACGCGAAGCGGGTTCGTCGTGCCCGGAGCGGGACGCGTCGCGGCGAGCATCATCGCGACGCGGCGGCCGGTGCGCGCGGCGAGCAGCTCGGTGTGTCCCGGGTAGTCGTAGCCGCCCGCGAGCAGCGCGCTCTTGTCGAGCGGCGCGGTGACGATTCCGTCCACGTCGCCGCGCTGCGCGAGCTCGATCGCACGGTCCACGGCGAGTCCCGCTAGTCGCCCGGCGTCGGCGATGGAGCCCGAGTCACTCCAATCGCCGATCGCGTCGTCCACCTCCACCGTCGTGCCGCGTGGGCCGACGAGGAGGAGATCCGCCGCCGCCGAGACGCGAGGGTCACGCCGTGCGGCGACGACGATCTCCGGCCCGATGCCGCGAGGATCGCCGAGCGTGACGGCGAGCCGAACGCGCGTGCGCATCAGCCGGCCACGCGCCTCAGGGAGCCGGCGGGGCGGCTGCGGCGGCTGGGGCGGGGGGCGGCGTCACATTGAGCGCGTCCTTGTGCACGGAGACGTATGTCGCCTTGCGCAGTGACTCCATGAGTCGTTTGATCCCACCCTCTTCCGCGAGGCGGGCGCGGAAGCGCTCCCTCACCTCGCCGAGCGTCATGTCGCCACCCTCTTCCACCGACGCGAGCTGCGCGACGACGTACTTGGACGGCACGTTCGTGTTGCCGGCGATCGGGAACTCGACGACGTTCTTCGCCTTCTTGTCGGCGAATGCCTGCTGATAGGCCGGCGGAAGCTGCGTGCGCGGAAAGGGCGTCAACAGGGAGGTCTCTTCGCCGCTCGGATAGTCGTGGTGCTTCTTCGCGAGGGAATCGAAGGGAGCCCCGGCGAGGAGCGCCGCCACGACGCTGTCGGCCTCGAGCTTCGCGCGAGCGACGTCGAGCGAGTCGATCTTCGGCGAGATGAGAATGTGCCGCGCCTTCACTTCGGCCGGCTGGACGCGATCGACGCGAATGATGTGATAGCCGAATGGCGTCTCGACGACCGGGCTGAGCACGCCTGGCGCCAGAGCAAACATCCAGCGGTCGAATGCGGGAACCATCTTGCCGCGCCGATTCCATCCGAGGTCGCCGCCGTTGTCCTTGCTGCCGGGATCCTGCGACTCGCGCTTCGCGAGCTTCTCGAAGTCGCCGCCCGTCTTGAGCTCGGCCAACAGCGACTCCGCCTTCACGCGAGCGAACTCCCTGGCGGCCGGTGACGGCTTGGGCGTGATGATGATCTGGCGCCACGTCACCGCGGCCTCGCGCTTGGGCATCGTGGCCTTGTTGCGCTCGTACGCGTCGGCGACTTCGGCGTCGGTGATGTTCGCCTGTGTGATCTTGCCGTCCTCACGCAGCTTGCGAATAGTGCGCGTGATGGTTTCGGAGCGCTTGACGCCATCGATGAGAAACTTCCGGTACTCCTCGGGCGTGCCGTAGCCCGCCTTGGCGAGCTCGGATCTGAACTCGGCGTCGCTGCCGAAGCGCTTCCGGATGTCCTTGTACTGCTTGTCGACGGTGCTGTTCACGTCGGCGTCCGGAACCTCGACCTTGAGGTCCTTCGCCCTCTGGAGCAGGAGTTCCTCGTCCACCAGCTCGCTGACGACGCTGAGGACGAAAGTGCGGAACCCAGCGCTGTCATCCGGCAATCGGACTCCGTCCTGGCGCTTCTGGATCATGCGCTCCTGCAGATTCGACTGCGTGATGATGACGTCGCCGACGACCGCAACCACGCGATCGAGGGGCATCGCCAACACGGAGGCGCCTGACGTCTGCAACGCCGGCGTGGCAGAGGTCGTCGCGGGCACCTGCGCGCGAAGGACGGGTGATACAGCAGCCACCAGGGCCGCGGCGGAAAGAGCGAGTCGGAGACGCATATCCTCTAAATACCCGCGGCCCGGCCATGAAGGTCCGGACCGCTCGTTGGCGGGTGGGATTGCCCCACCCGCTCGTTCTTACGGCTTCTTGGGCAGCGGTACGGCGCCAGAAGGTTGCTGTGCGCCAGGCAGCGGGACTTCTGACTTCGGCTGGGCCCTGGCACGTGCCGAGTCCGCTGCAACGCGCAGGGTCGCCGCGCGCTCCAGGGCCCGGTCGATTCCGGTGGCGTTCACCTTCGCGGAGAACTTGTCCATCAGCACGATCTGCACCGGCGACGGAATGGGCAGCGGCTGGATTTCACCGGCCATGACGCGATCGAGGAACTTCTCGACCCGCGCCGCGGCGATCTTTTCGCGGTCTGCCGGCGTCTTCCCGCTGTCCGCGAGCGACTTGGGATCGACGCCCAGCGCCTCCCAGCTCTGCACGACGGCCTGGAGGAAGTCGCGATGCAGGCCAGCCAGCTCCTCGGGCGTCACGACGACCTTCGCGCTGTCGGCACGCTTCAGGAGCACCTCACGCTGCGACATCTGCGTGACGTACTGCTTGACCAGCGAATCCGGTGCGCTCTGAATCTGCTGCACCAGGCGCCCGCTCTGCGGCGACGCGAGCAGGACGAGCGCGATGCGGCCCGCCGTGAGCTCGCCGCCGTTGTACGTGGCGAGCACTTTCTTGTTCGAACGATTCGAGATCGGATCTTTCGCGACTTCCTTCATCGTCGCCGCGGCGTCGCTCTTCAGCTTGACGTTGGAGCTCGACTGGACCTGCGCGATGTAAGTGCTCTCAGCGACCTGACGGCTGCGCCCGGTCGACTGCGCGAGATAGTCGGTCTTGGCGTGATCCCAGCTGTTGCGCTGAATGATGTGGAAGCCGAACTGCGTCTCAACGGCCGGAGAGATCTCGCCGGGCTTGAGCTTCGCGAGCGCGTCGCCAAACGGCTTGACCATCATGCCGAGCGGAAAGACGCCCAGGTCACCGCCCTTGTCCTTCGTGTTGTCGCCGCTGTACTTCTTCGCCAGTTCGGCGAAGTTCGCGTCGGTGACCTTTTTTGCGACCGACTGCGCGAGCCGGTGGATCGAATCCTTGACGGCCGGCGGCGCGTTCTGCGGCAGCAGGAACAGGATGTGGCGGGCCGAGTAGAGACCGCCCTTCGCCGCGAGATAGGACGCCTCCGAGCCTGTATCCACCGGCAGCTTCGCGGCAACTGACTCCATGAAACGACCGAGTATAGCGTTCTCGAGCATCGCCGTCGCCGCGCCTTCGATCGCCTTGGAATCCTTGAGCGAATCGCCGCGGGCAGCCGCGACCCCGAGCAGCTGATATGGCACCCAGAGGTCGCGCGCGACCAGCAGCGCGACATCGCGGTTGAGCGGGATCTGCATCTTTGCCTTGCCGAGCAGATCACCCAGGCGGGTGACCGTGAGCTGCTGCGAGGCGGCAGTGGCAACGACGTCGGTGTGGGCCGAGAAGGCCTCGCCGAGCCCTTGGCAGGCGGCGAGTGTCGTCGCACTGAGGGCCAGAACGAGGAGCGAAGTACGTTTCATGAGAAAAGCTGTCGTCGGGAAGGATGAAGCGAGCGTCAAACCACCGCACGCAATGCGCGCACGAGCCCGTCGAGGAGCTGGGCGCCCCCGAGCCGCGTGAGCTTGAGCGAGAGCGGGTGCGCACGCCGCACTTCCGCCTGGAACTGCACTTCGTGAAACGCTGCGGAAAGTCCTTTCATGCGCGGAACCGCAGAATCCCTAAAGGTAATACGGGCTTCCTCTCCGCGCACCAGGATACCCTCAATCCCGAGAATCCCCCCGGTCACACGCAGGAGGGCCATGGCAAGCATCGCTTCGGCGGGCGCGGGGATCGCGCCGAAGCGGTCGCGCAGCTCAGCCCGCAACGCTTCGATTTCCTCGGGCGTCTCGAAGCGGGCCAGACGCTTGTAGACATCGAGCTTCGGTTCGTGCGCCTCGATGTAGTCGTCGGGGAAGTATGCCGGGATGTCCATCGACACGTCGGCAGGCCGGGGTTTGGGCGCGGCATCGCCGCGCATGAGCCGGTTCACCGTCTCGTCGAGCATGCGCAGGTAGAGGTCGAACCCGACCGCATGCACATACCCGGACTGCTCGGCACCGAGGAGATTTCCCGCTCCGCGCATCTCCATGTCCTTGAGGGCGATCTTGTAGCCGGCGCCCAGCTCCGTATGGTGTTCGAGCACCTGCAGACGCCGCTCGGCCTCCGGGTCCACGGAATCGGGCACGAGCAGGTAGCAGTACGCGCGACGATGCGAGCGTCCCACGCGACCACGGAGCTGGTAGAGCTGTGCGAGCCCGAGGTGGTCGGCGCGATTGACGAACATGGTGTTCGCGTTCGACACGTCGAGACCGCTCTCGACGATGAGCGTGGAGACGAGGACGTCGATCGCACCGCTCACGAACTGGTGCATGATCTCCTCGAGCTCCCTGTCCTTCATCTGTCCGTGCGCTACGGCGACGCGTGCGCGCGGTACGATGCGGCGGATGTGATCGGCGATCCCGACGATCGTCTCGATGCGGTTGTGAACGAAGAAGACCTGCCCGCCACGATCGAGCTCGCGCGAGATCCCTTCGTCGAGGAGGCCGTCATCCATGGGCTCGACGAAGGTGAGCACCGGCGAGCGGTCGCGCGGCGGCGTCTGCATGAGCGTCATGTCGCGCAATCCCGCGAGGGCAAGATGCAGCGTGCGCGGGATGGGCGTGGCGGTAAGGGTGAGCACGTCGGTTTCGAGCTTGAGCTGCTTGAGCCGCTCCTTGTGCTTCACGCCGAAGCGATGCTCCTCGTCGACGATGATGACGCCGAGATCGGCGAAGTGGACGTCCGGACTGAGGAGACGATGCGTGCCGATGACAATGTCCACTTTCTTCTCAGCCAGCTCCACGAGGGTCGCCGCCTGCTCCTTCGGCGTTTGAAAGCGGCTCATCACCGCGACCTTGATCGGAAAGTCGGCGAGCCGCTCCTCGAAGGTGCGCGCGTGCTGGTCAGCGAGAATCGTCGTGGGCACGAGCACCGCGACCTGGCGCCCGCTCTGCACTGCCTTGAACGCGGCGCGCACGGCGATCTCCGTCTTGCCGTAGCCCACGTCGCCGACGAGGAGACGGTCCATAGGGCGAGTGCTCTCCATGTCCGTCTTCACATCGGTCGTCGCCTTGCGCTGGTCGGGCGTATCCTCGAAGAGAAAGCTGCTCTCGAGCTGCCGCTGCCACGCCGTGTCCGGAACGTGGGGAGGTCTCGACGCAACCTTCCGCCTGGCATATAAGTCGAGTAGCTCGAGCGTCATCTCCTGAATCGCGGCGCGCGTGCGATCGCGCTGCTGCCCCCACCGCTTGCCACCGAGCTTGTGAAGGCGCGGAGGCGGTGCGTCGTCGTTAATGTCATCGGCCGCGCGATAGCGCTCGATCTGGTCGATGCGGTAGAGCGGAACGTTGAGGCGGTCGCCTCCTTCATACTCGACGACCGCGACCTCGAGCGTGCTCTGTCCGACGAAGATGGTCTCGAGGCCGCGATAGATCCCGACGCCGTGCTCGAGATGCACCACGTAGTCGCCGAGCTTGAGCGCGAGCGAATCGACGCCGCCGCTGACATACCTTCGGGCTCGGCGTACGCGTCGTTCGCGTCGAAAAATTTCGTGGTCGGTGAGGATGCGCATGCCCTTCTCCCGATCACCGACCGGCAGCAACCACCCTCCCCCCAGCGCACCGACGACGAGCGCCGCCGGCGACGGATCGCGCGTGTCCTCGTTGAGCAGCTCGTCGAGGCGCTCGCACTGCCCCTCGTTGTCGCAGAGGATGACCGTCGGCACACCGTCGCGCACGAGGCGGCGAAGACGCTTGATGTCGCGATCTATGGGTTCTGGCTGTCGCAGGGGAAAGATCACGTCGGCCTCTTCTGCCGTCGGGTCGACGAGCCGCAGCGCGCCGAACGCGCTCATGGTCTTCGCGGCGCGCTCCGGCGATTCGAACAGCTCCTCGCGCGCATCGACATCTTCACCACGACGACGCGCGAGATCGAGGTGATGCTCGGCCTCGTCCCAGGTGCGCTTGAACTCGGGGAGCAGATGCGTGCCGGTCGGGTAGATGAGCAGCGTATCGGGCGGAAAGAGCGCCGACACCGAGAGACGCTCACCGGTGGTGGCGTCTTCCTTCACCTGGCCGTCGATGGGTAGCACGACGGCGAGGTCCACTGTTCGAGTCGAGCGCTGTGAGGAGAGCTCGAAGTGGCGGAGATCGACGACCTCGTCACCCCAGAACTCCATGCGCACGGGGTCGGTCATGCCGAACGAGTACACATCGAAGATGCCGCCGCGCAGCGAGAACTGCGCGACGTCCTCGACCATGGGCACCCGCTCGAAGCCGATTCGCTCCAGATGCTTGGCCAATTCGCGTGGGCGGCGCACGTCGCCCTTGCGCAGCTCGATGCGAAGATCGGCGAGAGCGCCTGGCAACCGCGTGCGCTCCAACAAGGCGCGCGACGTAGTGAGCAGAATGCGGATCTCGCCGCGGCTCAGCCGCTCGAGCGTCTCGACACGCTCGCCCGCGACCTCGACGTGCGGCTCGACCTCGCCGAATCCCTCTCGCGGCGGATAGAGCGCCACGGGCGCCTCATCGAGCAACGTGTGCAGATCGGAGAGCAGCCGCTCGGCCTGCGGAAGTCCGTCAGCCGCGACGACGAGAAATCGCGTCGGGAGCCGCCGCGCGAGCGCGGCAACAAGTGCCGCGTCGGCTGAACCAGGAAGACCCGCGATGCGAAGCTGCTGGGCGGGTGCCGGCAGCGTATTGAACACGCGCGCGAACGCCGGAAGACGTTCGAGTGCGTCGAGCAGACTGGGAAGCGACATTTAGGCGGCGTTGGAACGGGTGGTGCGAACAGCAATCGCTTCCGCGGCGAGCAGCAGAAGTGCGAGCATCAGCAGTGGAGTGACGGCGGGCCGGAGTGTGCCCGCGGCGAATGTGTCGCGAACCCATGCGCCGGCTCTCTGCGCCGCGCGCCCACGCGCGCCAGCAAGACGCGGCGCAAGTGCGTCAGCGGGCAGGCGCGCGAGCGCGGACTCTTCCGCCGGCGCATTGACGACGATCGCGCCAATGCGCCGCGCGCCGCGCAGAATGAACCACACGCCACGCTCGGCGGGCACCGTCGCCTGCTCGCCGCTCAGGGACCGCCGAGTGCCGGTCGCGTTCTCGATCGCGTCAGCGCCCGCGGGTAGATGTATGGGCGCGCCAGGTCTCGCGACAATCGGTGCTCCGACGTCACCAGGCGGAGCGCCGAGCCGCAGTCCGACCATGTCGGCGAGCCACGGCACGAATGCGGCGCGCACCGGAAGCGTCGTCGCCGCGGGATCGATGCGCGAGCCGACGAGAACATAGCCGGGACCCGCGACGACCCATGGCTCACCCGCGGCCGTCGCGAGGGTGTCGGACGGCGCAATTCCCTCACGCATGAGCCGGTAGCGCGTGGTCGTGCTCACGCCGTCGAGCCGTGCGCCGCGCACGATCGCGGGCGATGATTCCACAGGACCGAACGCCCAAGGCACGCCGAGTCGGGCGAGGGCCCTGTTCGCGGCGCCGAGTCGCACGGCGTCGCCAGGTGGTGTGAGCAGCGCGGGAAGCGCGTCGACCACGTCAGCGGAGGCGACGCGCAGGTCGCGGCCGGCGGTCGCCCGACCGTCCGAGATGAGCGTGGTCATGGCCGTCGTGACGAATGGGCCGGCCGAGGGATCGACCGTGACGCCGGGCGGGGGACCAATCCACACGGCGGCGTAGCGCGCATCATCGGCGGCGAAGTCATCGGGTTCGAGCTCGACGCGAAGTTCCTGCCAGCCTCGCTCGGGCGGCGCGACGCGCAGCTGCACCGGCTCGCCGCGGCCAACCGCGCCGCGCGAGAGAGTGCGCGTGCCGAGCACGACGCGATAGCCGACGGAGTCGCCGGCGGCGATGCGTGCGGTGATCGTGCCACGCGGTGTCCAACGAGCGGGATCGGCGTCCACGGACAGGACGGCCCGATTGCGCGGGGGATCACCCGGGAGGACGAGCACCGACACGGGAACGTCCACGCGTGCCGCGGACTGCCACGCGCTGCGCTGTCCATCGGTCGCAACGGCGACCACGCGCGCCGGAAGCGCACTGCCCTGCACCGCGGCCGCGGCGCGGCGCAGCGCGACCGGCAAGTCGCCCGCCCCTTGTTCGGGTGCGAGGCGTGCGATCTCCGCAAGCAGCGCATCGCGCGAGCCGCCGCGCACGCGACCGTCGGCAGTCACGAGCCAGAGCCTGTCCATGGGAGTCGCTGCCTTCAGCAGCGACGCAGCCGCGTCGCGCAGCTGCGTGAAGACAGGTGCGCCACCGCTCACCGCGGTCGTCGAGAGCGAATTGTCGAGCACCACGGCGACTGCCGTCGGTCCGTGTCCGACGCCGACACCCGACAGAAAGGGACGGGCTGCCGCGACGGCGAGTGCGAGCACGAGCAGCACGCGCAGGAGCATGAGCAGCAGGTTCCGCAGGCGCAGCGAGCGACTGTGCTCCTGTTCGGCGCGCTGGAGATAGCGGGCTGCCGGAAAGTCGACGCGCGTGGCGATGTTGCGCCGCATCAGATGCAGCAGCAGCGGCACCGCGGCGGCGGCGGCGAGCAGGAGGTACAGTGGCGCGAGGAAGGTCATGGCCGCCGCTGCCGCGCGTCGAACGCTCGGCGCAGTGGCATCGTGTACGGCTGATCGGTGAGCACGAGTTCGTAGGCGGCGCCCATCGCGGCGAGTGCCTCGCGCCATTCCGTCACGACTTCGGTGACGGTGTCACGATACGCCGCGCGCACGTCTTCCGCGGCGGCAGGCACGGCGAGCGCGGACTCCGGATCGGTGTACTGCGCTTCGCCCGTCATGCCGAAGTCGCGCTCGGCGGGGTCCATCACGTGGAAGACGACGACATCGTGTCCCGCGGCGCGCAGACCGCGCAGCGCGGAGATCACCGGCTCCGGGTCGACGAGGAGATCGCTGACGAGGAGCACCATGCCGCGGCGCGTGACCAGGCGCGCCGCCTGGCCGAGCGCCGTCGCAAGATCAGAAGCGCGGCCGCCAGCTTGTTCGGCGAGGGCAGCGACGAGACGGCGCCACTGCGTCGAGCGAGCGCGAGGCGGTACGCTCGTCCGCACGGCATCGTCGAAGCGAATGAGGCCGACCGCGTCGCGCTGCCGAAGGAGCAGAAGCCCCATCGCGGCGACGAGCTGTTCGCCGTAGACGCGCTTGCTCAGGAGGGAGGAATCGGAGCGCCAGTCCATGGAACGGCTGACGTCGAGCACGAGCGTCGCGCGGAGATTGGTCTCCTCCTCGTACTGTTTCACGACCCAGCGGTCGGCGCGCGCGGCGATCTTCCAGTCCACGTAGCGCAGGTCGTCGCCTGGCTGATAGGGACGAAAATCGGCGAACTCCACCGAGAACCCCTTGCGAGGTGAGCGGTGGAGCCCGCTGAGGAAGCCGTCGACAAGCCAACGGGCGACGACTTCGATGTGGCCGAGCGTGGCCAACGCGGCCGGATCGAAAAGATCCGCGCGGGTTGATGGCTCCATGCACGAGGGAAAGTAATGACTGGGCGACTGTCTGACAGTCTGACGGTCCTTTCCGACTATATTTATTGGCTATGCTGCGTCCACACCGATCCGCCTAATGAAGCTCGACCACATCAGAAACTTCTGCATCGTCGCCCATATCGACCACGGGAAGTCCACCCTGGCCGATCGTCTCATCGAAGCGACGGGGATGCTGCAGAAGCGCGAAATGAAAGCCCAGGTCCTCGATACCCTCGACCTGGAGCGCGAGCGCGGCATCACGATCAAGCTGAACGCGGTGCGGATGACGTACGCCGCGGACAACGGGCAGGGCTACGAGCTCAACCTGATCGACACGCCCGGTCACGTCGACTTCACGTATGAGGTCTCGCGCTCCCTCGCCGCGTGCGAGGGAGCCATTCTCGTGGTGGACGCATCGCAGGGCATTCAGGCGCAGACGCTGTCGAATCTCTTCCTCGCGATGGATGCGGGGCTCGAGATCATCCCGATTCTCAACAAGATCGATCTGCCGGGCGCGGAGCCCGAGCGGCGGCAGCAGGAACTTGCCGACCTGCTCGGCTGCGATCCGGACGACATTCTGCTCGTGAGCGCGAAGGCAGGGATCGGCATCCGCGAGCTGCTGGAGCGAGTGGTGGAGCGAGTCCCTGCGCCGGTGGGCGACGAGCATGCGCCACTGCGCGCGTTGATCTACGACTCGTACTACGACAAGTATCGCGGCGCCATTCCGAGCGTGCGCGTCGTGGATGGCGTGCTGCGGAAGGGGACGAAGATCACCTTCGGCGCTTCCGAGTCCGTTTACGAGGTGGACGAAGTCGGCTACAACCAGCTTCGTCAGGTGCAGACCGAATCGCTCGGACCGGGCGAGGTGGGGTATGTGGTCGCCAGCGTGCGCTCGGTGAGCGAGACGAGAGCCGGCGACACGATTTTCGATGCGTCGAATAGGGCGTCTGAGCCCCTCCCGGGATATCAGGAGGTTCGTTCGTTCGTGTTCGCCGGCATGTATCCGACGGACACGCAGCAGTACGAGACGCTGCGCGACGCGCTCGAGAAGCTCAAGCTGAATGACGCGTCGCTGAACTACCAGCCCGAAACCTCCACCGCGCTCGGCTTCGGATTCCGCTGCGGATTCCTCGGCCTGCTGCACATGGAGATCGTGCAGGAGCGGCTCACGCGCGAGTTCGATCTGGACCTCGTGCAGACGGTGCCGAGCGTGGAGTACAAGGTCTACAAGACCGATGGCACGATGGAGCTGGTCGAGAATCCAGCGCTGATGCCGAACACCGCGGTCATCGATCGCATCGAAGAGCCGTACGTGAAGGCGCGCATCATGGCGCCTGCGGACTACATCGGCGCGATCATGACGCTCGGCACCGAGCGGCGCGGGGTCTACAAGAACATGACGTACCTCGACCAGCAGCGGGTCGAGTTCGACTGGGAGTTTCCGCTCGGCGAGATCATTCTCGATTTCTTCGACCGGCTCAAGTCGATCAGCCGCGGCTATGCGTCGCTCGACTACGAGATGCTCGAGTATCGCGCGAGCGATCTCGTGCGTCTCGACATGCTGATCAATGGCGACGCGATCGACGCGTTCAGCGTGATCTGTCACGAGGACAAGGCGTATGACTGGGGCCGCAAGATCGCCGACAAGCTGAAGGAGCTCATCCCGCGCCAACTGTTCGTGGTGATCATTCAGGCGGCGATCGGGACGAAGGTCATTGCGCGCACGACGGTGAAGGCGCTACGCAAGGACGTGCTGGCGAAGTGCTATGGCGGCGACATCAGCCGCAAGCGCAAGCTCCTCGAAAAGCAAAAGGAAGGAAAGAAGCGCATGAAGCAGGTGGGCTCGGTGGAGATCCCGCAGGAAGCGTTTCTCGCGGTCCTGCAAGTCGACTAGCGACTGGCGGCGGCAATGCCCTCCTCGCTCGTCATTCAGACGTCCTTCCTGGGCGACACCGTCCTCACGACGCCGCTGCTCGCTCAACTCGCGCGGCGCGGCGAGGTGGACGTCGTCACCACACCGGCGTCCGCGGCGCTGCTCGCGAATCATCCCGCGGTGCGCACGATCGTCGTCTACGACAAGCGTGGCGCGGATCGCGGTCTCGCCGGCTTCCTGTCACTGGCGCAGCGGCTGCGCGATACGAGGTACGACGTAGCCTTCCTCGCGCAGGGTTCGCTGCGGAGCGCCGCGCTCGCCCTCGTGGCCGGTATTCCGTCGCGCATTGGATTCGACACGTCAGCGGGACGATGGTTCTATACGAAGCGCGTCGCCTACCGCGAGGATCTGCATCATGCGGCGCGTCTGCTTCGGCTCGCGCGGCCCAATGGGCGCCCCGCCACGGGCGACGAGCTGCGCCCGTCACTCCATCCGGGCGACGCCGAGCGCAGCGCGGTGGACGCGCTGCTCGCGAGCCACGGCGTCGCGGCAGGCGAGCCGCTCATCGCACTCGCGCCGGGCAGCGTGTGGGCGACCAAACGGTGGCCCTACTATGCGCAGCTCGCGGCGCAGCTCGAGAGTGACGTCCGCGCGGTGATCGTCGGCGGTGCGGACGACGCAGAGCTGGCGCGCGCGATCGTCACCGCGGCACCGCGCGCGATCGACGCGACGGGCCATCTCTCGCTGCTGGCGTCGGCGGAGCTGATCGGCCGCACCGCGGCGATCGTGACGAACGACTCCGCGCCGCTGCATCTTGCATCGGCAATGGGAACGCCGACGGTGTCGATCTTCGGTCCGACCGTGCCGGCGTTCGGGTTCGGGCCGCTGGCGCCGAAGTCGATCGTCGTCGGGCACGATGGGCTCACCTGCCGGCCGTGCGACCGGCACGGGCCGCAGCGCTGTCCGCTGGGCCACTTCCGTTGCATGCGGGAGCTCGATGCCGAAATGGTTGCCGAGCAGGTACGTTCACTCCTCCTCTCCAGAGACGCTGACACATGACCTCCGCGCGAGAGCAGTACATCGTTGGAGTTGACCTGGGCGGTACGAACATCGTGGCTGGCGCGATGACGGCCGACGGATCACGGCACCTCGCGATGCGCAGTATTCCGACGAATGCATTCGCCGGCGACGAAGGCGTCGCCGAGCGCATCGTCGCGCTCGTCGAGGGCGTCATTCTGGATTCGATGGAGCAGACCGATTGCGCGCGGCGCGACTTCATCGGCATTGGCGTGGGCGCGCCGGGGCCGCTGGACCGCGAGCGGGGGATCGTGCTCGTCGCGCCGAATCTCGGCTGGAGGGACTTTCCGCTCGCGCAGCGAATTCAGAGCCGGCTCAGTCTTCCGACGACGCTCGACAACGACGCGAACTGCGCGACGTTCGGCGAATGGTGGCAGGGCGCGGCGCGCGGCGGCCGGAACGTCGTCGGGCTCACGATCGGCACGGGAATCGGCGGTGGGCTGATTCTCAACGGCGCGCTGTATCACGGCTCGTCGGACATGGCGGGTGAGATCGGACATACGACCATCGATCTCAATGGCCGACACTGCAAGTGTGGCAATTATGGGTGTCTGGAAGCGTATGCCAGCGCACCGGCGATCGCGACGCGTGCGCGCGAGGTGCTCGTGCGCGAGGAAGGTGAGTCGGTCATTCCGACGATGGTAGACGGCAAGTTCGAGAACATCACGGCGCAGATCGTCTACGACGCGGCGGCAGCCGGCGATCCGATCGCGAACGAGATCGTGCGCGATACGGCGCGGTACCTCGGCGTCGGCGTGGCGAATCTGCTCAACATCTTCAACCCGGACATCGTCGTCCTCGCGGGCGGCGTGACCGCCGCGGGCGATGCGCTGTTCGTGCCGCTGCGCGCGGAGGTGCGGCGGCGCGCATTCAGTCCCGCGGTGCGCGCGGTGAAGATCGTTCCCGGCGAGCTGCCCGGTACGGCCGGCGTCGTGGGCGCCGTCGCAAGCTTCAAGCAGCAGCACTTCGGCGGCGTGTGATCGACGGACCGATGGGAGGCGCGGCGCCCGATGCGGCGCCGCGCAAGAAGCGCGTCGGCGTCATCGGCACCTTCGTCTGGGACGTCATCCATGGACGTGACGCGCGGAGCGTTCCCGTCGAAGAGTGGGGCGGCATCACCTACACCCTCAGCGGTCTGGATGCGGCCCTCCCCGACGACTGGGAGATCGTACCAATTCTCAAGGTCGGGTGCGATCTCGCGGCGCGGGCGCGCGACTACATCCGCACGCTCAGGCACATCGCGCCTGACGCGGCGCTGATCGAGGTGCCCTACCTCGGACATCGCGTGGAGCTGCGCTACATCGACGACGAGCGCCGCTCCGAGCACCTCACGGGATCGATTCCGGGGTGGGGCTGGCTCGGATTGAAGCCGCTCCTCGACGAGGCGCACCTCGATGCGCTCTACATCAATTTCCTGAGTGGGTGGGAGCTCGATCTCGAGACCGCGCAACTGCTGCGTCAGCACTTTGCGGGGCCGATTCACTGCGATCTCCACATGATGGTGATGGCGGTGCAGCCCGATGGGCTGCGTACCCTGCGTCCGATCCCGAATGTCGCGGAGTGGTGCGCCTGCTTCGACTTCCTCCAGATGAACGAGGAAGAGATGGCGACGATCGCGCCGGATTCGATGAGTCTGGCAGCCACGGCGCTCGCGGCGGGGGTTTCCTGCCTACTCGTGACCCTCGGAAAACGCGGCGCGATCTATGTGGCTGCACCGGGGTTCGAAACGATATGTGATCTTCCCCCTCGTAGGGGCTTGTCCACGGGGCCGCGCGGCGGGACGGGGGCGCTGGGTGCGGTGCGCACCGCATTGGTGCCCGCGCAGATTGTCAATGGGCCGGGCGACCCGACAGGGTGTGGAGATGTTTATGGCGCGACCTATTTCTCTCGGATGGTCGCCGGTGATAAGTTAGGCGATGCGATGATCGCGGCCGCACGTGCCGCTGCCCGAAACGTCGAACACCGCGGCGCCAGCGGACTCGCAGCTCACCTGCGCGGAGAACTCAGCCTCTCGTGACCAGCGTCATCACCGTACCACCCTCGCTGGACGACCATACGTTCGAACAGGTGGTGGAGCAACTCGCGTCAGTGCCTCACGACGCCAAGCTGCTCGTCGACGCACGGCACACGCGATGGGCATCGCCCTATGGGCTGACGGCGCTCCTCACGCTCGGCCAGACCCGCGAGGAGCGCGCGAGCTTCGCCGTGCCGGAAGCCGAGGAGACCGCGTCGTACTGGGCGCGCACCGGCTTCTTCACGCACGCGGAAGAGATTTACGATCTGCACGGCTCCGTGCCGAAGGCACGTGGCGGCGAGTCGAGCGTGCTGCTCGAGATCACGCAGGTGGCGAAGAGCGAAGACGTGCACGAAGTGGTCGGGCGCATTCAGCAGAAAGCACAGCTGATTCTCTCGAAGGAGCTGAACATCGATGCGAAGGCCACCGTCGGCTTCGCGATGACGCTCTCGGAGATCTGCCAGAACATCATCGAGCACGCCGGTCGCGGCGGATTCGTTGCCGTGCAGACCTACACGTACCGCAAGCGGCTCGCGAATCGCCGCGTGGTGGTGATCGCGGTGTGCGACGCGGGCTGCGGCTTCCGCCAGTCGCTCGAGAGCGCGCCGGGCTTCGTCCGCAACGACCGCTGGGACGATGCGGCCGCGCTCGAAGCCGCGGTGATTCGCGGCGTGAGCCGCTTCCGCGATCCGGGCCGCGGCCAGGGCCTTGCGGGCGTTCGCCGCTACATCGGACGCTGGGACGGCAAGGTGAGCGTCCGCAGCGGCACCGCCAAGATCGCCATTGTGCCGAGCTGGGACGATGACGTCCCGCTCGCCGAAAAGCTGGCCCCGTTTCCGGGGTCGCAAGTTCAAGTCACGATACCCGAGCGGGTCTCCGGGGGCCCGCGCCAATGATGCACATCGACCTCAGCTCCATGCTGCGGCAGACGCTGTCGTGCGAGCTCTATTCCAATCTGGTGACGCGTCCCACCGGCGCCGCCGTCCGGACACAGATCGAAGCGCTGCTCGCCGACTCACGCGAGCGGTCGCTCACCGTGATCGACTTCTCCCACGTGGGGATGATCGACTTTTCCTGCGCCGACGAGGTCGTCGCGAAGCTGTTGCTGCACTATGTGGCCGCCGAGCGTGCCGACCGGGAGGCGTATTTCCTCTTTCGCGGCGTCACCGACGATCATTGGGACGCGATCGAGACGGTGCTCGAGCGACATGGGCTCGCCCTCGTGCTCGAGACCGACGATGGCGCGCGCATCGTCGGCATGGTGAACGACGGCGAGCGTATCGCGTGGGAGAAGGTATACGAGCTCGGGCGCGCGGGCGCGGCGGATCTCGCAACCGCATTGGGCTCGCGGCCGGACGACGCGGCCCGCATGCTCGACACACTGCACCGGCGCCGGCTGCTGATGCGCCTGGACGATGGCTACATCGCCGTGGGCGGGCTCGGGGAGGCGCATGCCTGAGGACGCGCGCAGCCGAGTCCTTCGCGTGGCGTCGTTCGTCGGGACGCGCGCGTCCGATCCGGAGCGCGGTCCGCAGGTGCGCCTGAATTTGGAGGAGGCACGGGCGAGGCTGCTCGTCGACGGCGAGCTCGCATGGGTGCAGGGTCCACGGCGTCAGGAGCTGGCGACCGTCGTCGTGGACGATTCAATTCGGCGTGGCGATTGCGGGCTTCGCGATGTTGCGGGCGTTACCATGTCCGAGGTGGTCCACGTGACCAAACCAGACCTCGACTCGCATACGCGCCGCGGGCTGTTCGCCTGACGCGGCGCCCTTCCCCATCTCCCGTGCCTCCTTCGCGACGTCCGCGCCCGCACGCTCTCCCTACGCTGGCCGTGCACGCCGGCGAGGAGGCGCACGATGCCGATACGCCCATCGTCACGCCGCTCTACCAGAGCGTCAACTATGTGACCGAGGTGGGACAGGGCGACGGGTTGCGTTATCCGCGCTACGGGAACACGCCCAACGCCGAGCTCGTCCAGAAGCGGCTCGCCGCCCTCGACAGGGCCGAGGCGTGCATCGTGCTCTCGAGCGGCATGGGTGCGACGGCGTGTGCGCTCCTCGCCTTGCTGCGCCCTGGCGATCATCTCCTCGCATCCCGATCCATCTACGGCGGCACTCAGCGCCTGCTCACGGACGAGTTCGCGGCGCTCGGCATCAATGTCACTCTGGTGGATCCGCATGAGTCGCGCGGATTGCGGATGCATCTCCGCAAGGAAACGCGGGCGGTGTTTCTCGAGTCGCCGGTGAATCCGACGTGCCGTGTGCTCGATCTGAGGCCGGTGAGCTACCTGACGCAGGAGAACGGCCTCGCGCTCGTCGTCGATTCGACCTTCGCGAGCCCGATCAACTTTCGTCCCCTCGAGCACGGCGCGGACGTCGTCATCCATTCGACGACGAAGTTCCTCAATGGCCATCACGATGTCCTCGGCGGCGCGGTGCTCGGCACCGCACCGTACATCGAGGAAGTGCGGCAGAAGATGATCATCTGGGGCCAGGCTCCGGATCCGTTCGCCTGCTGGATGCTGGAGCGCGGTCTCAAGACGCTCGACGTGCGCGTGAAGCGACAGAATGAAAATGCGATGCGCATCGCGCTCTGGTGCTCCGAGCGCAAAGAGGTGAAGGTCGTCCACTATCCGGGACTTCCGTCACACCCTGACCATGAAATCGCCGAGTTTCAGATGGATGGGTTTGGTGGAATGCTCGGGCTCGAGCTCTCGGGCGGCGGCCGCGTGGCGGAGCGCTTCATCCGGAAGCTGCGGCTCATTCGGCACGCGCCGAGCCTCGGGGGTGTAGACTCCCTGGTGAGCGAGCCGCGCCATTCGTCGCACACGCATCTCACGGCGGAGGAGCGGGCGAAGCTGGGCATCCCCGACGGCTTTCTACGCCTCAGCGTGGGAATCGAGGATGCCGACGATCTGATCGCCGACCTGGAGCAGGCCCTGCATTCATGAGCGAGATCATTCTTTCCAGCCCGGAAAAGGAGGGCGAGCGACGGCGCGTCGAGCGTCGGGCGAACGCGAGCATCGGCGAGCTGACGCTGCCGGAAGTGCGCCGCATCCTCATCACGACGCTGCTCGGGGCCGTGGTGCTCGCGCTCTTTCTCTGGATGGTGAAGACGGTCGTGATCGCCGCCATCCTGGGCCTCATCATCGGATTCTACATCCGTCCGGTGCATCTGTGGATCGTGGCGCGGACGAGCAAGCCAACGCTCTCGGCGATCCTCACGCTCCTCGTGGTGATCGCGCCGGTGCTCATTGTGCTGGCGTACAGCTACAGCGAGCTCGCCGACGTGCTGGGATACGCGAGCCTGCATCAGCACGAAATCATCGCGAAGATCGATGCTGCCGTGCAGCGCATTCCCTTCCTGCAGGGAGCGAAGTCGGCCACCGCACTCGGCCAGTTCGTCATCGGCGCTACGGCGTACGGCACGGGTCTGCCGCTTCTGCTCAAGGGTGCGATCAAGAATTTTTCCGTCTCGGCGACGATTTTCCTCTTCACCACCTTCTACATCCTGCTCGAGGCGGACAAGATCGGCCGCTACCTGTCGAGCAAGGTTCCGCCGCGCTACGCCGAGCTCCGCCGCGCGCTCGAAATCAATGTGCGCGGCGTGCTCTACGGCGCGATCTACTCCACGCTGCTGACGCAGACGCTCAAGTCGCTCATCATTCTCGGGATGAACATCGCGTTCGGCGTGCCGCTCGCCGGCGCGCTGGCGGTGGTGTCGTTCATCATCGGGTTTTTCCCGATCGTCGGCTCGTGGAGCGTGTACGTGCCCGTCGCCATCTGGCTGGTCATCTTCCGCGACGCAGTGCCACAGGCGATCGCGATGGTCGTCATCGGCACGCTCGTGAACACGGTCTTCATCTCGACCTACCTGCGCCCCAAGATCGCGGCGGACCGGTCGCGCGTCCTCAACTTCTACTGGATGTTCGTCGCGCTGGTCACCGGCGTGTACACCTTCGGACTCCCCGGCATTCTCCTCGGCCCCATCCTCATCGGCCTGCTCAAGGCGATCGTCGATACGGTCACGGCAGGTTCGAGCTGGAAGCTCGTCGAGCTCGGCGACGATGAGGCGACGGCGTCATAGATGCACGTATGATCCGCTTTACACACGTCAGCAAGAGCTATCCACGCACCGGCACGGCAGTCGACGACGTTTCGTTGCACATCGGCAAGGGAGAGTTCGTCTTCTTCACCGGCCCGAGCGGCGCGGGAAAGACGACCCTCCTCAAGATGGTGTACATGGAGGAGCGTCCGACCTCCGGCGAGGTCAAGGTGAGCGGAACGAGCTCGATCACGGCGAAGGACCGCGAGGTCGCGAAGATCCGGAGAAAGCTCGGCATCGTCTTTCAGGACTTTCGGCTGCTCGACAATCGTACCGCCGAGCAGAATGTCGCCTTCGCGCTCGAGGTCACCGGCGCGCCGCAGGCGCTGATCGGCTCGAAGGTCGCGCGCGCGCTCACGCAGGTGGGACTCTCCGGCAAGGGAACTGCCTATCCGCGTGAGCTGTCCGGCGGAGAGCAGCAGCGCGTTGCCATCGCGCGCGCGCTCGTGAACGATCCATTCCTCCTCATCGCCGACGAGCCCACCGGCAATCTGGACGACCGCGCCACCCGTGGCATCTTTCAGCTCCTGCGCGAGATCAACGCCGGTGGCACCGCCGTGATGATGGCGACGCACAACCTCGAGCTCATCCGCCGACAGGAGTTTCGCACGATCGAGATGAATCGCGGCGCGGTCGTGTTCGACTCCGCCGAGCAGGTGGCGAAGCCGGTGCGCGACATCTGATGCGCTCGCTCCGCGACGCGCTCATCACCTTTCGCCGGACGCCGCTGCTCAGCGCACTGAGCATCACGACGATCGCATTCTCGCTCTTCGCGTTCGGACTGTTCGGCCTCGTCGCCCTGAACATCCGCGAGGCGCTCGAGCGGATCGAGGACCGGGTGGAGATTCGAGCCTTCGTCGCCGATGGAACCGCTCCGGAACTGATCGTGCAGGCGGCGGGCGACATTGCCAACTATCCGGAAGTGCTCGGCACGAAGACGGTGTCGCAGGACGAGGCGCTCGTGCGGGCGAAGAAGGAGCTTGGCGACTTTCGCGACGTGTTCGAGGGTGCCGTGCTGCCTGCTTCCATTGACGTTCGGCTGAAGCCCGGCTTCCGCGACCCGGCAACGGTCAAACGCGTATCGGCTCGCGTGAAGGCATTCTCGTTCGTGGACGACATTCGCTACGGCGAGGAGTGGATCGAGAAGCTCTATCGGCTGCGAAACATCGCAGGCATCGCGGGCATCGTTCTCGGGCTCGCGTTCGCCGGCGTGTCGGTGATCATCATCGGAGCAACGATCCGCATGGCGGTTCTCTCGCGCGCGAAGGAGATCGCCATCATGCGGCTCGTCGGCGCGACGGACGCGTACATCCGGCGACCATTTCTCATCGAAGGGATCGCGAAGGGCGTGCTGGGTGGATTGCTCGCCCTGCTGCTCACCTACGTCGCGCGCACGATCATCGATCGGTATCTGATCCAGACCATTTTCTTCGATACGAAGATCGCATTGCTCGGTCTGTTGTTCGGCGCGTTGATCGGGCTGGTGGGAAGCGCCTTCTCGGTCGGAAGGCATTTACGCCACGTTTGATGCCGCTTGGTCGCGCTGCGCGCTTGGCCAGAGCGACCTTGTTCCTGCTGATTGCCGTCGCGTTCGCGCTGCCCGCGCAGACGGCCGACGCGCGCATCCGGACGCAGCGCGAAGAGCTCGACCGCATCAGGCGTGAGCGGGCGGACCTCGAGCGCCGCATGGCGAATCTGCAGGGCAGCGTGCACGACCTGCGCGACGAGGTCGCCAACCTCGACCGCCAGCGCGTTGCCACGGAGCTCGTGCTCAAGACGCTCGATCGCCAGCTCGCCGCGATCGCCAACGTCGTCGAGGAGACGACGAACCGTATGGCGATGGCCGAGGGCGACCTTCTGTACAGGAAGAACGCGCTGTCGAAGCGCCTCGTCGACATCTACAAGCGCGGGCCACTCAACTCGGCGGAGGCGCTGCTCACCGCGCGGTCGTTCGGCGAGCTGGTGGCGCGCTACAAGTACCTGCACGAGCTCGCGGTGCACGACCGTGCGCTCGTGCGGCGCGTCGAGGCGCTGCGCAACGACATCATCCGTCAGCGCGCCGAGTTGGTGAAGCTGCGCGACGCGGTCGAGGACAATCGAGGAGACAAGCAGCGCGAGGAGGAGCGGCTCGCGATTCTTACGCGGATGCGCTCGACGAGCCTGCAGCAGGCACAGCGCAGCACGCAGCAGATCCAGGAGCGGTTGGCGCGAATCCGGCAGTCGGAATCGCGGCTGAGCGGGGTCATTGCGTCCATCGAGGCGGAGCGGCGCCGCACCGAGGGCGCGCGGCCGAACGCTCCGCGCGCGCCGAGCACGCTCAAGACGACCGATCTCGGCAAGCTGGACTGGCCGGTTGATGGAACGTTTCTCTTCCGCTTTGGCCGCGTGATCAATCCGAACAACACGACGACGCGGTGGAACGGTGTGGGAATCGCCGCGCCCATCGGAACGCCGGTGAAATCGGTCGCGCCTGGTACCGTCGTCAGCGTCGGACAGCTCGGCACGTACGGGCTGACGGTGATTCTCGATCACGGCGGCGGCTACTTCTCGATCTATGCGTCGTTGAATTCGGTGCCGCCAGCGGTGCACAAGGGCTCCGTTCTGAAGAAGGGCGACGTCCTTGGCACGGTCGGCATCTCCGACCCCGATCTCAAGCCGCACCTCCATTTCGAGATTCGCACGCCGCCAAACGGAAACGCGGTGGATCCCGAAAGCTGGCTGCGCGGAGCGCGGTAATGACGCCAGCGCGCAAACGAGCGAAGACCGTCACGGCTGGCCCGGCGCCGTTGCTCGGCGCGCACGTGAGCGCCGCGGGAGGCGTTCCCGAGGCGCCCGCTCGCGCCGCGGCAATCGAGGCGACGGCACTTCAGCTCTTCACCAAGATGGCGACCCGGTGGGCCGAGCGGGAATGCATCGATGAGGAGTGCACGACGTTCCGGGAGCGCCTATCGACGACGCGAGTCGCTGCGACGATGGCGCATGATTCGTACCTCATCAACCTCGCGAGTCCGGATCCCGTTCTGCGCGCGCGGTCGATCGAGTCATTCACCGCGGAGCTCAATCGCTGCCGTGCACTTGGACTGCACTATCTCGTCTCGCATCCGGGCAACTACATGGATGACCGAGAGGCTGGGATCGCGCGCAACGCGGATGCGATCAGCGAGTCGCTCGCCGCGTCGCCGGGCGACACGATTCTCTGTCTCGAGACGACCGCCGGCTCCGGCACATCGCTCGGCGCAACCTTCGAGGAGCTCGCCGCGATCATCGCGAGAATCGACGCCAGGTATCGGAGCCGCGTGGGCATCTGCCTCGACACCTGCCACGTGTACTCCGCGGGCTACGACCTGGTGCAGGACTACGATGGCGTGTTGGCGCGTCTCGACGACGCGATGGGGCTCGACCGTCTCGAGGTGATGCACCTGAATGACTCGAAGACGCCGTTCGCCTCGCGGCGCGATCGGCACGAGTTGATCGCCGAGGGCTCGCTCGGGGAGATTCCGTTTCGCCGAATCATGAACGACCCGCGACTGGCGACCGTACCGAAGGTCATCGAGACGCCGAAGCTGGAGGATGCGACGGCGACCGACAGCAGAATGCTCACGCTGTTGCGAAGCTATATCGACGGCTACGCGATCGGATGCCGCACGATGTCCCCTTCAACCGTTTCCCCTTGCACCGCCACGTAGACATGCCGGTCGGTCACCGACAGCTCCCACGAATTTCGCCGGTCCAGCCGCGCCACGAGCCCGTCGATGAGCGAGCGGTCTATGCCGTACAGCTCGAGCTCCGCCGAGCGATGGATCTTCTCGCCCGACAGCTGCGAAACCAGGCGCGCCGGATCGCGGTGCGTATAGACGGCAACGCGCGGTGATGCTTTGCTCGCCTTGTGCAGTCGCGCCGCATCCGGAGCGCCGACGTCGATCCACAGTTGCATTGCGCCGGTGAGATCGCGAACCGCAAGCGCGGGCACGTCCGGCTCCGCGATCCCCTTCGAGAAGGCGATGCCCTCCGCGTACTCGAGGCAGTACGCCAGCACGCGCGACAGCAGGTACTTCTCGGTCTCCGAGGGCTGCTGCGCCACCTTGAATGAAAGGGTTTCGTACACTCCGCGATCGACGTCCGCGAGCTGGACGTCGAAGTTGTAGATCGTTGCCGTGAGCGCCATGCGGCGGAAGTTCGCCGGTCGCGCCGCGGCACGCTACCGGCCTGTTCGGGCAGCTATGCGTCCAGATCGACAGCGCGAAGCGCGTTGAGCAGCGGCGTCAGATCTTCCGCCGCGAGCTCCGGATGAGGCATCTCGACGCTCTCTGCGTTGTGGAGATACCGGGGGCGTCGAACGGTTGGTCCCCGCCCTGCGCTGCCATTGGCATTCCATGTGCCGCTGGCGAAGTCAACGGTTGTGGCATCAGAGATGCTGGGTTAGATGCCGTCGGAATCGGCCGCCATGCTGTACCCTGCGCGTGAAACCTGTCAGATTTCTGGTGATGACACCTCAAGAAGCCGAGACGCTCGCCAAGGTCGAAGTGTTGGCCGACCTCGAGCTGGTTGTACACGATCTGATGGTGGTGCACGAGGCAAAGCGAGTGCTCTGGTTTCCGAGCGAGCTGCTCGCCCCGGCGCCCGACACGGATCCCGACGCCCACATCAAGGAGCTGCGCAGCCGCGCGCATGGCATCAGCCTCCCGGCACGCGTAGCCCTCGCCCTGAACCTCCTCACCGAAGAAGGTCTCCCGCACTTCCACCGGCTGCTCGCCACCTACCTCGGCGGCGACACCTTCTGGTCCAAGTGGACGAATCTGTGGACCGCCGAGGAGGACCGGCACGGCGCGGTGCTCCACGATTACATGCACGACACCAAGATCCTGAACAATCCCGTGCTCGAGCGCATGCAGTTCGAGTATCTCAGGGCGGGGTTTGAGCCGGCGTGGGACAAGGACCCGTATCGCGTCTTCGTGTACACGACGTTGCAGGAACGGGCGACGCAGGTGAGCCACGCCAACACGGGCAAGCTCGCCGGCAAATACGAGCCCACCATCGGGACCGTGCTGTCGAACGTCGCGAAGGAAGAGGCGCGTCACTACACCTTCTACCGCACGATCTTCAAGGAAGTGATCACGCGCGATCCGAACACGGCGCTCGCATCCGCGGCGGAGATCATGCCATCGATCGACATGCCGGGCATCAACATGCCGAACTTCCGCGAGATGGCGGACGTCATTCGGCGCGCGGGCATTTATGGGCCGAGAGACTATCTCGCCATCGTGGAGGAGCAGATCCGCTTCTGGGCCATCGAGACTCTCGACGGGCTCGACGAGATTGGCAAGCGCGCGCAGGAAAAGATCCTCGGCATTCCCAAGCGTCTCGAGCGGGTGGCCGACGCGATGGAAAGCCGCACCAGAGCGAAGACCTTCGCGTTTCCCGTCGCCTTCGCCCACGAGTTCGACATGTGAGCCGCGGCGCCGCATCCTTTTCTCAGCGCCCCTCGCCGAGCGCGAGAATGGCGCGTGCAAGCGCCGGCTGGCGCTTTCCTGCAAGCAGCGCGGCGGCCATCACCTGAGCCGTCGGCGCATCCCACGGCACGTCGGCGAGCTCGGCGACCCTCGCCGGCAACGACTCGATGGCGGTCGCGTAGCTCAAGACGAGATCGTCTGGAATCGGCGGCGCTCCGGGCGTGTGACGCGAAGTCTCGACCTCCGCTGCGACGTGGATGGCCGCGCCCCGCTCCGCGGCTCCCTGCTCGTGGGTGAGCGCCAGCAGATGCGGGACGGCCGCGTATGCAGCGGTGTACACGCGTCCGTCTGGGCAGAGCGTGGCCCACACGCCGAACCAGAGCTCCGTGCGCTCGGCGTCGCCCTCGACGGTGGCAAGCGCTTCGAGGAGACGCGGAATGTCGTCCGCGACGCCGTAGGCCTGCGTTAGCTCGTGCCACCGCGGACTCGCCAGATCGAGGGGCATGCTATTCATGGAGTGCAATCTCCGGCATACCTATCATGACCGCACCGCGCCGAGACCGGCGGCACGTCCTGTCGCCCAGGCCCACAGAAAATTGTAGCCGCCAATCGGCCCGAATGCGTCGAGCACTTCGCCGCAGAGGTAGAGTCCGGGACAGCGCCGGCTTTCCATCGTGCGTGGATCGATCTCGGCGAGACTCACGCCTCCCCCGGTCACTTCGGCCTTCTTGTAGCCCTCATCGGAGGTCCAGGGCAGCGGGCCGCGCACGAGCATCTCGACCAGTCGCAGCCGCTCGTCGCGCTGGAGTTCCGAGAGCACGCGGTCGGGCGAGACACTGGCCGCAGAGATCAACGCGGCTGCAAGGCGGTCCGGCAATTCGGCGCGCAGCGCACCCATCACCGTTCGTGTGCCCCGCGGCTTGAGCCGCTCGGACCACTCCTCTTCGCCCAGCGGCGTCCAGCGCACGGTGACACGAGCGGGCGGATCGTCGCGTTCCGCGCGCGACCGTACGACGACGTGCGACACGTCGAGCACGGACGGTCCGCTGTAACCGATGTGCGTGAAGAGAAAGCCGCCCGTGGCGGTTGCCGTGCGCGCGCGGCTCGTCGCCGTCAGCGTGACGGGAAGCGACACACCGGAGAGACTCACGAACGGCGACGACGACGCGACGAGCGGCGTGAGCGCCGCATACGTCGTGTGAATGGTGTGGCCGAGCCGCTCGAGCAGTCGCAGGCCGGTGCCATCACTTCCCGTCATCGGCACCGAGAGTCCGCCTGTCGCGATGATCACGGCGTCAGCCTCGACCGCGGGTGCGCCGGTGCACGCGACGCTCCAGCCCGTCCCGTTTCGCGAAACGTCGGTGACATTCGTCTCGGTAAGAATCGTCGCGCCGCGGCGCCTGGCCAGCGCGAGCAGACCATCGCGCACGTCACGCGCCTTGTGGGACGCCGGGAACAGTTTCCTGGACTCTGTCTCCTCGACGAGCGGGAGGCCAACCTCCCGCTCGAAAAAGGCGATCTGCTCGGCGAGGGGCCAGCTTCGCACGATCTTCCGCAGGGTGTTCGGCGACGAGTCGGTGACGTAGCGAGACACATCCAGTTCCGACGGCAGCACGTTGCATCGGCCGCCACCGCTGATGAGGATCTTGCGTCCGCCGTCGCTCGTGCGCTCGAGCAGCACGGTCTCCGCGCCAGCCGTCGCGGCGAAGATCGCCGCCATCGTTCCCGCCGCCCCTGCACCGATCACCACCACGCGTCGCATGACCAGAATATGATCGATCGCGCGGTCAGACTTCGAGTTGGTCGCCCTCGCTCGCCACCGCCGCGTACAGCACCGGCATGAGAAAGATGCTGATCAGCAACCGTGAAAAGAGACCTCCGACGATGACGAGCGCGAACGGTCGTTGCGAATCCGAGCCGACGCCCGTTGAGAACGCGGCAGGCAGAAGACCCAGCGCGGCGACGAGACCGGTCATGAGAATGGGTCGCAACCGGAGCAGCGCCGCCTCTCGCGTCGCTTCAGCGATGGAGTGCCCCTGCTGGCGCAGCTCATTGGCGTAGGAGATGAACACGACCGCCGTTTGCACCGATACGCCGAACAGCGCAAGGAAACCGATGCCGGAGGAGACCGAGAACGCGGTGCCCGACAACCACAGAGCGAGGACGCCGCCAAGTGGCGCCGAGAGAACGACTCCCGCGACCGTGATGGCGGGGAACTTGAAGTTCTTGTACAACGAGAACAGCAACAGGAAGATGAGCGCGAGCGTCACCGGGATCACGACGCGAAGCTGCCCCCGCGATGCGGTGTACTCCTCGTATTCACCGCCCCAGACGATGCGATATCCAGTCGGTAGTTTGACCTGCTCCGCGACACGCTTCTGCGCATCCTGCACCGCGCCGGCCAGGTCGCGGCCTTCCACCGAATACTGGATTCCGATGTACCGCGAGTTGTCCTGACGGTAGATGAAGGACGCGCCAATGTTCACGGCGATGGTCGCCAGTTCCCGAAGTGGCACCTGCGCGCCACTCGGTGTCGCCACCAGGATATTGCCGATTTGCTCAGGCGTCTGGCGATACTCGGGCTTGAGTCGAATTACCAGATCGAATGTCCTCTCACCCTGTATGACCTGCGTGGCTGCAGTCCCTCCTACCGCAGCCTCGATAAGCCCGTTCACATCGGCCACGTTGATACCATAGCGCGCGATCTTCGACCGATCGATGTCGATGGTCAGACTGGGCTGCCCGAGCTCCTGCACGAGCGTCTCGTGCGTGATGCCGCGCACCTCCTCTAGCACGTGCTTTATCGCATTGCCCCGTTCCTCCAGCACCTTGAGATCGGTGCCGAAGAGCTTGACGTCAAGAGAGCTCTTCAACCCGGTTTCCGCCTCATCGACGGCATCTTGCGCCGGTTGCGAGTAGTTGAAGTTGACTCCGGGAAACACGGCGAGCTTCTCGTCGATCGCCGCGATCAACTCCTTCTTCGAGTGCCGCGGACCATTCCACTCGCCGTAGGGCTTCAGCCCGACGTAGAACTCGGCGTTGAAGAATCCGGTGGGGTCGGTCCCGTCATCTGGCCGCCCGTGCTCGGACGTCACGATCGTCACCTCTGGGAACGATCGCAGGACCTCTCGAATCTGCGGCACGATCTTCGACGACTCATCAAACGAAATCGTATACGGCATTGCTGCCCGGACCCACAGCGTACCTTCGTCCAGCCTTGGCATGAACTCGGCGCCAATGCCCGCAAACAGCAGCAACGAGATGGCAAAGGAAGCACACGCACCTCCGACGACGACGCGTGGATGCGCCATGCTCCATGCAAGCCCGCTTTCATATCGGTCCTGCACCCACCGATAGACTGTGTTGCGGCGTTCGGTCAGCCCCACCCGGAGCAGGACGGAACACAGCACCGGTATCACCGTCAGGGTGACGATCAAGGCGCCGATCAGTGCAAAGATCGTCGTGTCGGCCATCGGCGTGAACAGGCGACCGGAAGGTCCGGACAGGACGTAGATCGGCAGAAAGCTGGCGACGATCACGCCGATCGCGTAAACGATCGGACGGTCTACCTCACCTGCGGCCAACGCAATCACCTGCCGTATGCCTATGTTCTCCCGTCCACGAAGTGCTAGTTGGCGGTAGATGTTCTCGACCATCACGACCGCGCCATCCACCAGGATGCCGAAGTCGATCGCGCCGATCGAGAGCAGGTTCGCGGGAATGTGTCTCACGTCCAGACAGATGAACGCGAAAAGCAACGACAACGGGATGGCCACCGCGACGATCAGTCCGGCACGAACGTCATACAGAAAGAATATGAGGATGACGACGACGAGCAGGATGCCGTGCAGAAGGTTGTCTCGCACCGTGTGCGTCGTCAGCGCGATGAGCTCGCCCCGGTCGTAGTACGGGCGCACCTTTACGTCGGCGGGAAGAATCCCGTTGTTGAGCTGTGCAGTCTTCTGTTCTACGCGCTTCAACACGGTCTGTGCCTGCTCACCGTACCGCATGAGTACGACGCCTTCGACGGCATCGTTCTGCGACATGAAACCAAACTGTCCCAACCTCGGCGCGTGGCCGATGACGACATCTCCGACGTCCTTCACGAGCACTGGCGTGCCGTTCTGCACCTTCAGCACGACGTTGCTGATGTCCTCCGTGGTGCTGATGAGGCCGAGGCCACGCACATAGTAGAACTGGCCACCCTCGGAGTAGAAGCCGCCGCCGGCGTTCGCATTGTTGGCACCGAGCGCGGTGGACACGTCGCCCGGGGAGAGCCCGGCGCCAGCGAGCTTGGTGGGATCGAGGAGCACCTGGTACTCCATCGTCTCGCCGCCCATCGACATCAGGTCCGCCACACCCGGCACGGAGCGGTATTGCTTGTCCAGCACCCAATCCTGGAGGACTTTCAATTCCATCGCCGAGCGATCCGGACTCTCGAGCACGTAGCGGTAGACGCGCCCTGACTGTGACGTGAGTGCAGTCAGGCCTGGCGTGACGCCGCTAGGAACGGATATGTCGCTGATGCGCTCGAACGCCTGCTGGCGGGCGAAGTAGCTGTCCGTTCCGTCTTCGAACGTGAGACGAACGTCAGAGAGCCCATAGAGCGACACCGATCGAGAAACTTTCAGCTTCGGCAATCCGCTCATTCCATTTTCGACGGGCACGGTGATGAGCCGCTCGACCTCTTCCGCGGCGTGGCCCGGCCACTGCGTGACGATCTCCGCCATCGGCGGCGAGACGTCCGGGTACGCATCCACCGGCAGTCGCTTGAGCGACCACACGCCGACGGCGATGAGGCCGATCGTCAGCATGAGGATCAGGAGCGGCTGTTCTAGAGAGGCGCGCACGATACGATGCACCATCGACGGCGCCGAGCGTGCCTCGAATTCCTCGGCGACATTCTCCACATGCTCGGTCACTGGCGGATCTGTCGGGCCCGTGCCCTCAGAGGGATTCGTCACTGGCTCCCCGCGAACTGAAGAAAGAGCGACCCATCGACGACGATCCGATCGCCGGCAGCGAGCCCCGCCCTGACTTCATACGAATCGCCAACGCGCGCACCGATGGTGATGGACCGGCGCGCGAACCGATTGGCCGGGAGCGCGACATAGACGAACGGCAGATTCTGATCGTCGCGCAGCACGGCGGAGGCGGAAATGAGAATGCCGTTGCGGCCCTGGCTCGCTTTGATCGACACGTTCACGAGCATGTCGCGCTTGAGAATGTCGCGCGGGTTCGGCGCGAGAACGCGCACCGCAGTCGCCTTGGACGCAGGATCGACTAGAGACCCGACGTACACGACGCGACCAACGATGGGAGCCGGTTGCGCCGCAGTGACGATCGTGGCTTCCTGCCCAGCGGCAACCCCGGCAAGATCTGATTCGAACACATTGGCCATCACCCACACCGTGGACAGATCCGCGATGATGAAGCACTGGGTGCTCCCCGCCTGGATGAGCTGACCTGGGTTCACGAGCTTTTCGACGACTGTTCCGTCAATCGGCGCGCGGATCACAGCCGCCAGCGCCGCCGTCGCGCGATTCTCCCGTACCGCCGTGATGCTCTGCTCGTCAACGCCAAGCGCACGCATCTGTTCGATCGCCGCGTCACGGTCCGCGACAGCAGCCGCGGCGTCGGTTTGAGCCTGTTCGAGCTCACGACGCGGAATCGCATCGTTCTTGAAGAGCTGCTCATCGAGATCGGCGATACGCTGCAGGTTGCGATATGCCGATTGCGCCTTGCGATACACGGCCGTCGCCGTCGCGAAGTCCGGGGAGGTCACCATGGCCAGTGGCGCGCCTCGGCGCACGACACTGCCAGGATTGACCAGGATCTTCGTGATCGGCCCCGAGACTGGCGCCAACACCTGGGTCGACCGGTCTCCATTGAACGCGACGGTGCCCGTCGTCTGAATCGAAGAACGATAGGCTGACATCTCGACGGGCGACACGCGGATGCGCGCGGCCTGCGCGGGCGTGAGCGTCACGTCGTGTGCGCTCGCGCTCGTGTCGCTCGAGACAGGAGCGCGAGCGGTGTCGCCGCTCGTCGCCGTCTTTGCCGCATCCTTGGAGCACGCCGACAGTGCGACGCACGCCAAGACCGGCACCAGACAAAATGCAGCAGCGCCGACTCCGCGCGGCAACGCGCGCTCGAAGGTCTGGCGAAACGTCGTGTGGCAGGTCATGGATTTCTCCGCATTTCAATTCGAGCGAGTGGTGTGGCGGCGGCGCGTTCGAGGTCGGCGCGGGCACTGTTCGCCGCGGCGAGTGCGTCGGCGTATTGGGTTTCGGCGTCAAGCAGATTTCTCCGCGCATCGAGCACGTCGAGCGCGGAGGATCCGCCGAGCCCGTAACTCACCGACGCGACGCGATAGGCCTCGCGCGCACTCGGGAGCAGAGCGTCACGGATGAACAGCGCCTGTCGCAACGCGGCGTCAGCGGCCGCATGCGTCGCGCGCACGTCCTGCGAGACTTGAGCGCGCAGATCACGATAGCTTGCGCTCAGCTCGCGTTCACGATGCTGGCTTTGGGCAATCTCCCCTTTCGAGTGCTGCCAGTAGAAGATCGGGAATGGCAGGGCGATGCCCGCCGAGAACAGCGCTCCCGACCCGTCGGGACCGTAGTCCCGTTGCGCGGAGAGCGTGAAGTCCGGAAGCCAGAACTCGCGCGCCAGACTCGTTGTCGCACGAGCGCCGACCTGCTGGCTGGATAGAGCAGCAAGCTCGGGCCGCGCATCCAGTGCCGCCTGCTCCACGAGAGCGACGTCCGGTAGCGGCGGAGGAACGGACAGAGAATCCTGCGCCGCGATCGGTGTCCCGAGCGGCTGTCCGATGAGCCGATCGATGGCGTCGGTCGCGGTCACGACGTCGCGCTCCGCACCGATCAGGCCGTTGTCGGATTGTGCAAGCGCCACCTGCGCCTTCAGGACGTCGAGCTTTGCGGCAGTTCCTCCCTGGAATCGCGCCTGCGTCTTGGCCAGAAAATCTGCCGCCAACGTCCGATTCGTTTGAAAAATCTCGCGATGCCGGTTCGCGACGAGGAGTGTGTCGTAGCTGCGCGATGTCTGCGCCGCGAGCTGCTGTCGTACGCTCGTGTACCCGAACTCCGCCGAGCGCACGTCCGCCGTCGCGATCGTATTGCGGAGACGAAACTTGTCCGGGAAGGGCACCGAGAGTCCCAGGGCGGCATTCTTCTGCTGTGCGCTACCGAGGTGCAGAAATCCGGGTTGATTGTCGAGCGACGCGGTCAGCGAAGGATCAGGGATCGCGATCGCCTGAACGCGACGCGCCCGCGCCTGGGCAGTCTGTTCGCGCGCCACGTCGAGCTGCGGATTGTTCGCCAGTGCGGCGGCGATGGCCGCGGTTCTCGTGAGCACGAGGGAATCGCGGCGTACGATGCCGGGTGCCTGCGCCGCGAGCGTAGTGGCATGCGCCACCACGACGAGCGCTGCCGTCGGGAATTTCATTGTCTCTGTTGTGAGGTAAGGCACCGGCGCGGCGACTTGCCGTGCGGCGCAGTGCTAGCGGCTCACACGCAGAGGGGGGGCGCTCGCGAGCTATTGGAGGGTGCGCGCTCGACACCGATCGCATGCATCGCGGTCGCGACATAGCACGCGCCCTGGAGGCGCGCGGGCTCGGGTAGCTGAGCCCGCTCCTCCGTGCGACCGTGCACGGACAGCAGCACGCATTCCGCACAGGAAGTGGGTCGATGCCCGGGATGCGCGAGCGTCCTCGGCGCCTCGACATGCGGGTCCAGCAAGTGCTCCTCGCGGCCCTCGGCAACGGGGGCCAAGAACAGCACGAGCTGCGTCACGATGGCGAGAGCTCGGCCAAGGCGATGCATCCAGTGACGACAGGCGAGATTACGGGAGGCGGTCAGCATGAGAGGCAGCAGTAGGATACCCCGAAGCGACGATGTGTGCCAGCGGACACGTCGTTTCCTGCCCTCCACTCCGGCGCTCCGGGCGACTATCTTTACCGTCTGCCCATGACCAAACGCGAAGAAGCTCTCGACTATCACTCACGTGGACGGCCCGGCAAGATTGCCGTCGTCCCCACGAAGCCACTCAACAATCAGCGGGATCTCGGGCTCGCGTATACGCCGGGGGTCGCCGAGCCCTGTCTCGCGATCAAGGACAATCCGGACGACGTCTACAAATACACGTCGAAAGGGAACCTCGTCGCCGTCGTCTCCAACGGCACGGCCGTGCTCGGGCTCGGCAACATCGGCGCGCTTGCCGGCAAGCCGGTCATGGAAGGCAAGGCGAACCTCTTCAAGCAGTTCTCCGACATCGACGTCTTCGATCTCGAGATCGGGTCGGAAAATCCGGACGACGTGATCAAGTTCTGCCAGCTCCTCGAGCCCACCGTGGGCGGGATCAACCTCGAGGACATCAAGGCGCCCGAGTGCTTCTACATCGAGGAGACCCTTCGCAAGACGATGGGAATTCCCGTCTTCCACGACGACCAGCACGGCACCGCGATCATCTCCGGCGCCGCGCTGCTGAATGCGCTCGAGATCGCGGGCAAGGACATCGGTCAGGTGAAGGTCGTGTTCTCCGGTGCGGGCGCCGCGGCTCTCAGCACGGCCGAGCACTACGTGCGACTCGGCGTGAAGCGCGAGAACATTCTCATGTGCGACCGCGCCGGGGTGATCTACGAGGGCCGCACCGCCGGCCACATGGATCCCTACAAGGCGCGATTCATCGCCAGGACCAGCGCGCGCAGCATCGCCGATGCGCTCGTCGGAGCAGACGTCTTCGTTGGCCTCAGTGCCGCCGGCGCGGTGACGCGCGAGATGGTTGCCCGGATGTCCGCCCGTCCGATCATCTTCGCACTGGCCAACCCCGTTCCGGAGATCACGCCCGAAGAAGTCCTCGCTGTCCGCAACGACGCCATCATCGCCACGGGGCGCAGCGACTATCCCAATCAGGTCAACAACGTCCTCGGCTTCCCGTTCATCTTCCGCGGCGCATTGGACGTCCGTGCGACGGAGATCAACGAAGAGATGAAGATGGCGGCGACGCGTGCGCTCGCATTGCTCGCCAAGCAGGACGTGCCCGATTCCGTCGCGGCGCTGTACGGTCTGCGCAACGTGCAGTTCGGCGCGAACTATCTCATCCCCTTCCCCTTCGATCCGCGCGTGCTGCTCTGGGTGGCGCCGGCGGTGGCGTGGGCGGCGGTCGCGAGCGGTGTCGCTCGCGACTTCATCGATCTCGAAGCCTATCGCGAACAGCTCGAGGCGCGCCTGGGCCGGGCGCGCGGCATCATGCGCGGGCTCATCAATCGCGCCATGCGCGACCCCAAGCGCATCGTCTTCCCCGAGGGCGAGGAGCCGAAGATCATGCGCGCCGCCTCGATTCTCGTCGACGACGGCATCGCGCACCCGATCCTGCTGGGCAATCGCGATACGATCGAGCGCATCGCGGCCGAACACCGCATCTCGCTCGAGGGCATCGTCATCGACGATCCCGCGACGTCGCCGAGCCGCGAGGCGTACGCGCACTACATGTGGCAGTTGCGTCAGCGCAAGGGACTCTCCCTCGACGAGGCGCGTCGCCAGCTCTTCAACGGCAACTACTTCGGTTCGTGCATGGTCGCGCGTGGCGACGCGGACGCGTTGCTCTCCGGCGTCACGATGCACTACCCGGAGACCATTCGGCCCGCGCTCCAGGTCATCGGCGCGCATCCGAGCTCGAATCTCGTGAGCGGCATGTACATGCTCGTGACGGAGCGCCACGTCGTGTTCTGTGCCGACACCACGGTGAACATCGACCCGACGGCGGAGCAGCTCGCGCAGATCGCATTCGCCGCCAGCCGGATCACGCGCACCATGGGCATTCTGCCGCGCATTGCCATGTTGTCGTTCTCCAACTTCGGGTCGGTGAACCACCCTGACGCGGAAAAGATGGCGCGCGCCACGCAGATCCTGAAGGAGCGCGACCCATCGCTCATCGTCGATGGAGAGATGCAGGCCGACACGGCGTTCGATCCGGAGATCCTCAAGCGCGACTATCCGTTCAGCACGCTCAAGGAACAGGCGAACGTCCTCATCTTCCCGAACTTGAGCGCCGGAAACATCGCGTACAAGTTGTTGCATCATCTAGGTGGGGCAACGGCCATCGGCCCGATCCTCGTCGGGATGCGTCGCCCGGTGCATGTGCTCGAGCGCGGCGCGGACGTGCAGGACATCGTCAACATGGCCGCCGTGGCCGTCGTGGACGCGCAGGACCGCATCCAATCGGTGGAGTCCGCCTTTGCAGCGGCGAGCCCCGCACCGACCATCTACTCGAAACTCTAAGCTCGGCAGGCGCAGCCGCGCCGCCGGATCTCACCCCGAGGGAAGACAGCGATGGCCACAAAGACAATACCGCAGACTGAGACGAGCCCTGAAGGCGGCCTTGGCGGCCAGGGGCTCACCCCATCGGGGAAAGTGCACTGGAGCCACGTCGCGCCCGCGCTGATCCAGCACGCCATCGAGCTCGGCGAAGGACAGCTCGCCGACATGGGCCCGTTCGTCGCTGTGACGAAGCCGCACACCGGCCGCTCGCCGAACGACAAGTTCCTCGTCAAGGAGCCGGAGTCCCAAGCGGACGTCGACTGGGGGAAGGTCAATCAGCCAATCACCCCCGAGCACTTCGAGACGCTGCGCGCCGATGTGCAGCAATATCTCAACGAGCGCGACAACCTGTTCGTGCAGGATCTCTACTGCGGCGCCGATCCGAAGTATCGTCTCTCGGTGCGGTATGTCTCTCCGAACGCGTGGCACATGGCGTTCGTCCGCAACATGTTCGTGCGTCCGGAGTTCGCGGCGCTGAAGGGCTTCGCGCCGAACTTTACCGTGCTGCACGCGCCGGAGTTCCAGGCCGACCCGGCACGGCACGGCACCCGCACGGGCACGTTCATCGTGCTCAATCTCGCCGAGCGCGTGATTCTCATCGGCGGCACGCGCTACGCCGGCGAGTTGAAGAAGGCGATGTTCACCGTCATGAACTACTACATGCCGAAGCAGGGCGTGCTCTCCATGCACTGCTCGGCGAACATCGGCCCCGCGGGCGATACCGCGCTGTTCTTCGGTCTCTCCGGCACCGGCAAGACGACGCTCTCCGCCGATCCGGCGCGCTCGCTGATCGGCGACGACGAGCACGGCTGGGCGCCCGAGGGCACGTTCAACTTCGAGGGCGGCTGCTACGCCAAGGTCATCAACCTCTCGCCCGAGAGTGAGCCCGATATCTACCGCACGACGCAGATGTTCGGCACGATTCTCGAGAACGTCGTGCTCGATCCGTTCACCCGAAAGGTGAAGTTCGAGGAGCAGAGCATCACCGAGAACACCCGCGCGTCGTATCCGCTGCCGTACATCCCGAATCACGTGCCGTCCGGCCGCGGCGGGCACCCGAAGAACATCGTCTTCCTCACCGCGGACGCATTCGGCGTATTGCCCCCTGTCGCGAAGCTGTCACGCGATCAGGCGATGTACTACTTCCTCTCCGGATACACCGCGAAGGTGGCCGGCACGGAACGCGGCGTCACCGAGCCGCAAGCGACCTTCTCGTCCTGCTTCGGCGCCGTGTTCCTCGTGTGGCACCCCACGAAGTACGCGGAGATGCTCGGCCGTCTCATCGACGAGCATGGGTCGAACGTGTGGCTCGTGAACACCGGCTGGAGCGGCGGCGCCTACGGCGTCGGCAAGCGCATGAAGCTCGGCTACACGCGCGCCATGGTGCACGCCGCGCTCGATGGCAAGCTCGATGACACCGCAACGCGCACCGATCCGGTGTTCGGACTCGCGATCCCGCAGTCGGTCCCCGGCGTGCCGAATGAGGTTCTCGATCCGCGCGGCACGTGGAGCGATCCGGCAGAGTACGACACGCAGGCGAGGAAGCTTGCCGAGATGTTCCGGAAGAACTTCGAGAAGTTCGGGAGCGTTGCGGAAGCGATCAAGGCATCGGGACCGCAGGGATAGGAGAGAGGAAGACAGGAAAAGAGGAAGAAGGGACTGCGAAGGGCACACCGGACTGAACCTGGTGTGCCCTTCCTTCCTCTCTTCCTCTCTTCCTTTCCTCATCGGGCGCAACGCGCGAGCTTTCAGTCATGCACGACGAAATCATCCGCGATCCCCTCTGGAACAACATCCGCGTCGACCCACTCGCCCTTCAGCTCGTGGACTCGCGGGCGTTCCAGCGGCTGCGGTACGTGCGGCAGCTCGGGTTCGCGTATCTCGTCTATCCGGGCGCAAGCCACTCGCGATTCGAGCACGCGCTGGGCGCATATCACTTGGCGCGTCGCACGCTCGGGCTCTTCGCGGAGCGTGAGCTCACGAGCGGGCTCGAGCCCGAAGCGTGCCGCATCGTGCGCTACGCGGCGCTCCTGCACGACATCGGGCACTATCCCTTCTCCCATGCGCTCGAGGAGATTGGCGCGCTGCATCACGAGGAGGTTGCGCGCCCACTCGTCATGGGCGGCGAGGTCGCCGACATCCTTCGCAGCGAGCTTGGCGACGACGCGCCGACGCGCATCATGGACCTCATCCGCGGACGAAGCGAGAGTCCGTTGCAGGGACTCATCTCGGGCTCACTCGATCTCGACAAGATCGAGTACCTGAAGCGCGACGCGTTCATGTGCGGTGTGAACTATGGCGACATCGACGTCGATCGTCTGCTCGACTCGCTCACGCTCGTCGAAGATCCGGAGCGCGGTTCGCCGATGGTCGGCATCTCCGAGAAGGGTCTCTCGGCGCTCGAGTCGCTCCTGTTTGCGAAGTATCAGATGTACCGCAACGTCTACTGGCATCACGCGGTTCGCAGCGCGACGGCGATGTACAAGCGCCTGGTGGACGGCGCATTGCGCGCCGGCTCGTTGGGCGCCGAGGCGCTCGCGGGCTACACCGACGAGGGGCTGCTGCACGAGATGGCGCAGCATTCGCCCACGCCGCTGCTGTCTGCGATGCGCGAGCGACGGTTGTACAAGCGCGTCTTCGAGTGTCCCGCCGCGGAGCTTCCGCCCGACATCGGCGAATGGATTGCCGACGACCGTGCGCTCGTCGTCGCCGTGGAGGACCAGCTCGCCCGCGAGCTGCATCTTCAGCCCGGCCAGGTGCTGCTGGACTATCCCGTGAAAACGCAGATGCTCGGGCTCGACATCCCGGTGCGTCGCCGCGATGGCAGCGTTCGCCGCCTCACCGCCGCCGGATGGGAGGGCGCGGTCAATCTGCCAAAGCTGTCGGAGGAACTCTATGGCAGCGCGCGGTGGCTGCGCGTGTTCACGGCCGTCCGCGTCCCGATCGATCGCGACGCAGTCATCCGTCTCGCGTCACTCCCTGCGGACGAAGTAAGAGCGAAGCTGGACCGCGGCCATCTGCTGAACTAGAAGACGCCGTCCTGTCAGACCGTCCGACCGTCCGACTCTTTCTTCTCCCGTCCATGCGCCTCGGCCAGCTTGCGACCGATACCGCGATAATACCCGGCGTCGTCCGCCTTTCCCTGCTGATCGAGCGACATGGCAGCCAGCTCGATCGCGTAAAGGATGTTGCCGAGATAGAGCTGCGCGATCGACGCGACAGTTTCGCCGTCAGCCAATCGAACGAATCTCCATCGTCTTGGCACCGGCGCGGGCGGGAGGTGGTCCCGACTCCTGCATCTCGACGATGATCGCCGTGATGTTGTCGAGTCCGCCGCGTCCATTCGCCTCGGAGATCAGCGCCTGCACCTTGCGCTCCGGCTCGGCACGCGAGCCAAGGAGCTGACCCAGCCGGCGGTCGTCCACCATGCCCGTCAGGCCGTCGCTGGCGACGAGAAAGAGATCGCCCGTGCGCACTTCGCCGCGATAGACGTCCGGCTCGACATCCAGGCTCGCGCCCACGCAGCGCGTGATGACGTTGCTGTACGGGTGGTAGCGCGCCTGCTCCGGCGTCAGGAATCCCGCGTCTACCTGCTCCTGGACGTAGGAGTGATCCTTCGTGAGCTGCGACAGCGTACCGTCGCGCATCAGATAGACGCGGGAGTCGCCCACCTGGCCGATGAGATAGCGCGCGCCGGAGATGAGCAACACCGACGCGGTCGTCCCCATCCCCTGCTTGTCCACCTCGGTGAGGGTGCGATCGTGGATCGCGCGGTTCGCCTTTCTCAGCGTGTTGCCCACCAGCTGTGCGACATCCTCTCCCTCGAGGTCCGCAACGGGATGCAACTCGCGCTGGATGATCTGGACCGCCATCTCGCTCGCGACTTCACCCGCGGCGTGACCGCCCATTCCGTCGGCCACGATGTAGATGCCCCGCTCCGGGGTCGCATCCACAGTGAAATTATCTTCGTTGCCGGAACGTATCATTCCGACGTCCGTCCGCGCTGCATGGAGACGCTTCACGCGCGTCCCTTCAGCACGAAGGAGACCACGCCCGCCACCACGACGAGACCGACAACGATCCACACCCACGCCGGGATGCCACCGCCACTCTTCGCTGGTTCTGACGCGGGCGTCGAGCCAGCGGGGATCGGTGTCTTCGCCGTTGACGGCGCGGCTTCCATCGCGGAGGGTCGTCCCATCGCCGTGATGGCGCGGGTGCCCTTGGCCTCGAGCTCGGCAGCGCTGCTCGGGCCGACCGCCGTGAAGCGGAACTTCATCCCGCCGAAGCGTACGTCCGACGAGCCCTCGATCTTCCGCTCGCCGCTCACGCGCGAGCCGCCGACGTAGGTGCCGTTGGTGGAATCCATGTCTACCACGTACCAGCCGTCGTCCCGTTTCTGCAGCTTCGCGTGCGTCTCGCTGACACTTTCGTCCGAGAGACGCACGTCGTTGTGCGCGCCTCGGCCAACGTGCCCCAGCGGCGTGCGCAGCTCGTATTTTGTTCCCTTCTCCGAGCCCTCGTTCCTGGACTCCAGTATCGCCACAACAGGCCTCGGATCTTTCACGGCCGGCGGAGAGACCGGCGCCGGGGGAGAAACCGGGGCCGCGGCCGGCGCTTGGGGTGCGGCCGCCGGCATCGCCACCATAACCGGCAGTATGTCCATGTCCATCAGCCCCGCGTCTGGAGCCTTTGCGACCAGCGGTGCCGCCGGCGCGGGAGGCGCGGCGGGTGGTGCAGCCATGGGTGCGCTCGGCTTGGGCGCTGAAGCCGGCGTGGCGGCCAGCACGTCAGCGTAGAAGCGGAACTCCTCGCTTCCGATACGCAGCACGTCGGCGCGGGCGAGCTTGTGCGAGCCCTGCACCCGCTCCCCATTGACGTAGAGACCATTCGCGCTCGTATCGCGCACCACGTATCCCTCGTCGCCAATCACGATCTCGGCGTGCCGGCGCGAAACCTCATTCTGCGCGACGACGACGTCGCACGACGCATCGCGGCCGAACACCAGTCCCGAATCCGCAACGGCGTACTCCTTTCCATCGACGAGCGATACGAGGCGGCCTCCAGCCGCCGCCGTCGCCCGTGCCGCGCCGGTTCGCCTGGCGCCGGCCTTCGCCGCAATCTCGCTGGCGCTCACAAACTGCGTCGCGCCACCCTTGGCGTCATCCGCATATCGGAACTCCAGCCCGGCGACTTCGATCTTGTCGCCGTGCATGAGCGGAGTGGGCTCCGCGCCGAGCAGCACACCGTTCACGCGGACGTGGGCGGCTTCTTCTGCGCGTCGGATCGTTGGCGTGGCTCCGCCGTCGATGACGGCTTCCACCGCGATGGCCGAGTAGCCGGGCACGATGACGTCCGCACCGGCACCGGCGCCGATTCGGGTGGCACCCGCTTTGAGCGGGAACTGCTGATCGTCGAGCTGGAGGACGGGCATGGAGGGCGATGCGCGGTCGGACTACGGCGCGAACGACACGAAAGGGTCTCGCGCCGACTGCGCCCGGGACCCCATAGGGGCGGAAACTATCCGGCGCCCGGGACCCCGTAGGGGCGGAAACTATCCGGCGCCCGGGGGACTGGCAAGCGTGGGGGAGTCCGATTGCTCCGCTCTTGCCTCCCCCGCCTGCAGCCGATAGAGGCGATCGTACAGTCCGCCCAGCACTCGGAGCGCCGAGTGCGTGCCCCGTTCTCGCACTTCCCCGTGATGAAGCACGAGAATTTCGTCAGCCTGAACGATGGTGCTCAGGCGGTGCGCGATGGCGATCGTCGTGCGTCCGCGCATGAGTACCGCGAGCCCGCGCTGGATCTCCGCCTCCGCCTGACTGTCCACGGCGCTGGTAGCCTCGTCCAGCACGAGGACAGCGGGATCCAGCGCGATCGCCCTGGCGAAGGAGAGCAGTTGACGTTCACCCACGCTCACCGACGCGCCACGCTCGCCGAGCACCTGATCGAGCTGCGAGGGCAAACGCGAGATCACGCGATCCGCGCCAACGCGTGAGGCCGCAGCCATCACCGCCGCGTCGTCCAGCGGCGCGTCGAGTCGCAGGTTCGTGCGCACGTCCGCGGCGAACAGGAAGATGTCCTGCTGGACGTAGCCGATGAGCCGGCGCCAGTCGTCGAGCGGCAGCAGGCGAATGTCCACACCATTCGCCGTGATGCGCCCGCGCTGCGGCTCGTAGAAGCGCAGGAGGAGATTGACGATCGTCGTCTTGCCAGCGCCCGTGTGCCCAACGAGCGCGATCGTCTCACCCGGCCGGGCGACGAAGCTGATGCCGCGCAGCACCCACGCGGGATCGCGTACGCGCTCGCCGTAGTGAAACCAGACGTCCTCGAACGCAATCGTGACCGGCTCGGTACGTTCGAGCAGCACCGGCTCCGACGCGCCGCTCGCCGGCCGCGCCGCCGCGACCTCCGCGCGCTCGGTGTCGAGCAGCAGGAAGATTCGCTCCGAGGCGGCCATCGCCTGCTGCAGCGTATTGAACTTGTCGGCGAGGTCCTGTAGCGGCTGATAGAAACGCCGCAGGAGCTGGAGAAAGGCAGCGATGGTGCCAACGGTGAGCGACCCCACTCCCACGCGTCTGGCGCCGGCCACGAGGAGAATCGCCAGCGCGAGCGACGTGAGAAATTCGATCGCCGGAAAGTAGAGTGCGTAGATGGTGATCGAGCGGAGGTTCGCGTCGAGATGTCCCTTGTTGAGCACCGCGAACCGTGCCGTCTCGCTCTCCTCGCGCCCAAAGAGCTGCACGACGCGAATGCCCGTAATGCGCTCCTGCAGGTACGCGTTAATGCGCGCGAGCCGCGCGCGAATGTCGCGGTAGGCCACGCGAACGCGTGTCTGAAAGAGATGCGAGGTGAGATAGACGAGCGGGATCACGGCGAATGCCGGGAGTGCGAGCCGCCAGTCGGTGTAGATCATCATCACCGCGATCGCCAACAGCGTGAACAGGTCGCCCAGTCCTGCCACGACACCGGCGGTGAACAGCTCGTTCAGCGACTCCACGTCCGATGTCACGCGCGTGACCAGTCTGCCCACTGGCGTGCGATCGTAGAACGCGATCGAGAGCCGCTGGACATGCTCGAACAGCTGCTGCCGCAGATCGCGCATCACGCGCTGCCCGAGCATCGCGGTGAGCATCGTCTCGCCGTACGAGCATCCGAAGGCGAGCACGAGCGAGCTGGCGTAGAGCAGCGCCGCGCGCATCGCCAGCCCCGAGTCGTGTGCCGGCAGCGCGACGTCGATGACGCGCTGCGTGAGAATCGGCCCGACGAGCTGCAGCAGCCCTTCGACCATCAGCAGCACGAGCGCGCCGGCGACGAGCAGCCGATACGGTCGCACGAAGACAATCAGCCGTCGCACGAGACGGCGGTCGTATCGTTTGGCGGAGGAATCCTCGTCGGAGGCGTGAGGAGAGAGGCTGGCGGCCATGGATGAATTTTAAGTGGTACGGCGGTTGCGATAGAGCCCGATGTCGTCAACACCAACTATCGGAGGCTATGCTATGAGTTACCTCGCTTGGATCGTGCTCGGATTGATCGCCGGTGCGATCGCCAAGGCACTCATGCCCGGGAAGGATCCGGGGGGATTCATCGTCACCATG